>JACCDO011487983.1_pt1 | contig 22099 bp, 20 predicted proteins | sample 7446101 | NCBI WGS metagenome assembly JACCDO01 (sample SAMN15323440, study PRJNA562643) | freshwater metagenome | isolation source: river surface water | place: USA:Blue River Watershed | collected 2017-08-16
ATTGATGGAAATGGCTTGGTGTTTCATCACCATAAACAATTGGAACAAACATTCGTACAGATTTAACATTGATAGATTTTAAAGCTGCCTCTGTAATTGAGAGCTCAGAGTTAACAACCATTCTTGAATCAAGAATACCTTTTTTTTGCTTTTTTAATAGGCCATTGAAAATATATCTCCCTATAAAGCCTCGCTTATTCTTATTGGAATTAAATACAATGTCGCCCAAGTATTCCACGCCAAGAGCATAAGGATAAAATATATCAAGCCGCTTTCCGACTCTATCCATCACTGCAGGCATAATGCCCGAACCAATGTAATGCGTATATCCATCAAGATCTTTTAAGATTTTTCCTCTCGATACGGGCCTATTGAATATGGTGCCAGACCTCACTAACGATCGAATATATGATCGTGCTGATAAGGCCCACGATAGAGGAAAGTCAAATGCCGCCACTATGTCCTCTGAAATAGCTGTTTGATGTATGTATGGAAGCCATTTATCAAGCTGACGGGTATCCGCTTCGGGTGTAAAGTGACCTGACACTCCTTTACCATCATTACTCATAAGTAATAGATGCGCATCAACTCCAAGATCACGGAAGTATCTCAATAACGCAAAATTATTGTTGTTCATATTGCCGAGTAGGGCAATTTTCACTCTAAGGCTTCCTTTAATTTAGCTACATCAGGAAAATTAACCAGCACACCCATTCCCCGCTTCTGAAAGACCACCATGCTACCTAGAGCAACTGCTGATGCATGCCCTTGATTGACAACTGCAGAAATATCCTGAATACATCCAGCCCCACCATGCGCAATAACAGGTATAGAAACAGCATCAGCCACAGCCTTCACTAGCTCAATATCAAAGCCTTTCCATGAACCCTCTCGACTAATGGACGTTAGCAAAATTTCTCCAGCACCTTTATCTTCTACCTCTTTAGCCCAGCTCACAGGATCACGTTGCGTGTCATATCTTCCAGCGGAGGTTCGTACGCTTGACCTACCCCAGAAATTAGTTTTTACATCAATTGCAACCATAGTTGCCTGACTACCATACTGCCTTGCTATCTCAGTAATTATTTTGGGATTTTCATGAGCAAAAGTATTAATAACCACCTTTTCAAACCCAATATCAAAGATAGACTTGGCATGATCTAGAGATCTGATGCCACCGCCATACCCCAACGGCATAAAACACTCGTTTGCAATGTCTGCTAAAACCCTAAGATTAGGCTCATTAGAATGACGAGTAGCGGCAATATCAAGAAATAAAAGCTCATCTACTTCCAACTCATTAAATATGCGAACCGTATTACACGGATCACCTATATAAGTAAAGTCCTTAAAGCCAACTGTCTTTACCAAACTTTCATTGCGCAATAACAGGGTAGGAATTATTCTGGTACGGAGCATATTTATATTTCTGCAAAATTTTGAAGTATTTGCATACCAAATTTATGACTTTTTTCCGGGTGGAACTGCACACCATAAATATTTTCACGCCCTATGGCCGCATCAAATTCAACTCCGTACGAGGTCCGCATAAGAGAATGCTCTGGGTTTTCCACGTGCACGCAATAAGAGTGAACAAAATAATACCGTGGATCACGATCTAGATTTGATGTTAAGGGACTAGAGTGCTGGGTTGGTTGAGCAATATTCCATCCCATATGCGGAACCTTCAAACCACTTCGCAAAGGTATGCGGGTTGCTTTACCTGGAATCCAACCTAAACCATCTATTTCACCCTCTTGGCTGGAATCAGTAAGTAACTGCATTCCTAAGCAAACACCTAGAACTGGAATACACTCATCCCTAGCCTTGTATTCCAAAATCTCACGAAGACCTGGCAGGCTATTAATGCGTTTCATGGCAGCATCAAAAGCGCCAACCCCAGGTAAAATAAGTTTTCTAGCCTGGCTGATTGCCGATAAATCAGCCTCAATTGAGGCACTTACCCCAATACGTTTAAACATATTTAGCAGTGAGCCAAGGTTGCCCATTCCGTAATCAACTATTGTTATCATTTTTTAGGCTTGATTGGAAAGCAATATTTTAAATAAAAACTTTTAGGCACTAATTGAGCATCTGCCAGCAATGCAAAGAGGGGTCTCAACATCTCAAACCTTCTTTTATATGTTTTAAATTCCGTCCAAAAACGCTTTCTACCCTGCATAATCTCGGAATATTCGGCGTCACTTAATCTCAGTCGCTTGCGAACATACGCTTCAAGCTCTGGGTTGGGCTGACGTGGCTTTCGCAGACAATCTAAAGCAAACTCTCGAGATATCTCTCCCTTTCTGGCAGTCGCCGCTAAAGTGAGAATGCGATAGTCCATGCCATAACGGCGCGGAATCCATATCTCATGAGCAAATGCAGATGCACGGTTTTCTAAATGATGACCGCCATAATTTAGCCACCCCGTTCGCATAGAAAGCTCCTGCTGAGCCTCCCTCTTGGAATACTTGATATACCAAAGCGGACGAATAAAACTTTGCCGATAAATCAGAACCCATTTAAGAAATTTCCAAAATGTCATCAACGGGTACGTTCGAATAGGAGAGGTACCAAAGCGCCTCACAATATCCTCTATATACCCTCCATCAAAGTAATTATTATTAGCAGGTGAAATTCCTTCTTCAATAAAAGAATGTCCCTCTAAAATATACGAGACACGATATTTTGCTGCAGCAGTTCGTAGAACTTGCACAAAAGCAAGGTCAGTATCAGTGTCAAACTCTTGAACTCCTGATTTCATGAATGCAAGTTTTATTGCATCATGCTCCTTATTATTAATTACATGCGTATACAGATCCACATTAAGTGCTGATGTGATCTTTCTGATATTCTCAGTTGCAACTGCAGAATTCCACGTGTTGTCATAATGCACCGCTAACGGTCGAAGCCCCCATTCACAGGCCTTCATCAATAAGTAGGATGAATCGGTTCCGCCGGACACTCCCACAACACAGTCATATGTCTTACCTCTACCTTGAAGTTTGATTCGATCAAGAATTTCTTTAAAAGCTCGCTCCCCCTGTTCGGAGCCAGTGCCAAATTCAGCAGTAAGGTCCTCAACCTGACGGCAATAATTACATACGCCCTCATTATCAAATGAGATGCCTGGAATATCTCCAGAATAAATGCATCGCGTACAAATCATGAGCGCTTCTTTACAATCGCAAGCTTTAAAAATGAAGTTGATCCAGAGTTAGGTATTTGACCGGCTACTTTATGAATTAGCTGATTATGAATAGGATCACAGAACATTGGGTAAACAATTCGTGTCACCAGCATGTAAGTTGAGCAAAAGTATTGGTAATCAATAATCTCAAAGATATTAGAGAGCATTACCTCATCAAGATAACGACTGTGCCAGACTTTTTCTACCGGCGGAAGACCAGCCTCATTCCTTAATGCATTAAACCGATTCAAATCAGAGGTAAAGCACTCTGAAAATATGCCGGCGCCACCAGCTACGAGCACTCTATTTACCTCAACAAGAAGCTCCTCTTGCTCATTGACCTCCATGAGAGCCATAATTGCGCGCTGCGTCACGACTATATCTACAGAATTGGAAGGAATAGTCTTTAAATATGAGAGGAAATCTGACCTCTCAAACTTCTGCCGACTATTGCCCTGGCTTATTGCTAACTGAATTGCGTTCTCGGAAAAATCTACCCCCACAAATATCAGCCCAGGATATCCAGCAGAAAAAGCTGAATCTATTCTCCTAATTAATTCACCTGTCCCGCAGCCTAACTCAAGCACATTGATAGTCTCAACATGTTTCTTGCATTGAATCTGTGTATTAGTAGCCTCAAGAATTGCATCAACTTCAAGCTTAAATAATTGGTTATCCTTCAGCGCCGTTATGACTTCTCCTTCATACTGCTTATCCCAGGTTTTCTCCATTGACATATACCACTCCTTAAAAACATACTTTCGAACCGAATTACGCGTTGTGGCTATGTGGCTGCTACCTTCAACGCATCCCGCACTATTGCTTCTAGGGAAAACTGAAAACAAGTGCCAAGCCTATGAGATGAGTACGTATCTGCTAATGAGGCATTTATAGGCTCTCGCGGAGTTTTCCCTTCCTTTGAAAGTATGACTGGATAATTAGACTTACCAGCATACTCACATAATATATCGATAATTTTTCGTAATGATTTTGCTTTGCCGTATGAAGCGTGGAATATTTTTTCCTCCCCCTCAAAATTCATACAGCGAAACGCAACCTCTACAGCATCTTCGATATGGATTAAATCCAACAACTTATCTGGATTGCCAGTCAGGCAAATAGGCTCATTAGATAAAATCTTTTTAGCAAAATTTATCAAGAAGCCTGCCTGGGTTGAACTATAAACCCGCGGATAGCGCACCACTCGAAACCTAAGATTTTTATGATTATGATTTAGTGCGCAAACATCCTCAAGAATGGCTTTACTAACCCCATAAAAGTTTGTGGGAGATCCAATTCCGTCAAGCTCTCGAATAGGGGAATTACGGGAAAAATCGCTTACTGCCGTAATGGATGAATCTACAACCACAGTTCGAACTCGACTCTCCTTAAGCGCAGGAGTGATTCGAGCAAGTGCCATCGCATTCACATTAATGAAATTCCATGCCATTGAAATATCAGTCGAAAAGCATGGATCACCCAGCATGCCAACTTTAAAGAAAAGTGTTTCAGCATCCCCCAAAATATCTTCAATACCCTGTTGCGCTAACTCAACTACATTGCCCTTTACAAAACGAATGCGAGAATCACTCATTACCTCTAGCGAGGGGGGTTTGGCATCAAAAATGGTGATGCTTTGGCTACCCTCCTTGAGTAGTCTTTTCACCAAAGCCTCACCCATAAGTCCAGATCCCCCAAAAATTACCTGGGTATGCTGGGCGCTCATTTAAAAATCCTAGATTTAGTTTTCGAATAGTCAAACATTTTTTCACCTGAGTAAGGGCTCCACCCAAGACTAATCTCTGAATCCAAAGTATCAAATGAGATAGAAGTCGAGCGACTTAGAGTATTGCCAAAAGTTATTTGACTGGACGATCTATATACACTCTTCGCTAGTTTGAAAAAATCACCAATTGAAACTGGTCGCCCCGCTATCAAAAAAGTATCGTTGTGCGCCTCGATAGAGGCAACAATCGCATCTGCCGCGCTTTCAACATGCAGAAGAGAGGGAATACTATCTGGCTCTGGAATGGATATTGGCCTGTGTTGCCTGAGCAACTCAAGCATTTGACTAACTTTATTAATTGAGGGATCGCTTTCCGAGTAAATAGGCCCTATTCGGAGTATGCTTAACGATACTGACGTCATCTCACTTAGTAGTAGCCCGATTCTTTCGCAGGCAAGTTTTGATAATCCATACTCATTATGAGGCATAGGTAGAGTATTTACCCGAATTAAACCATTAACATCAAGTGGGTAGACATCTGTGGATGAAATTAGTATCACATGTCTAACTCCGGTTTCAGCTGCATAGCGCATCACATTAACAAAACACTGAATATTTTTTTCCAATAGATCTGAACTGGTCTTACCGGGTGAGTTATAAGGCACAATTGCTGCGAGATGGATAATTACATCCGCCAAAACTGGAATCTCATGCGACAACGATAAATCAAAATTAAGGCCTACGATTTTTGAATTTAGATGTGGATGAGATGAATTTTTTGAAAGTAATGTAATTAAATCAAAATAAGGCTCCAGCCTTCTAAGTATAGGCTTGGTAAATTTGCTACCAGAACCAGTAATTAGCAGAGATCTCATGTACAGCCGACCAATAATCTATTAGAACTTTTTTGAAATTGATTAAATCGCACGCACTATCCTGGCAAGTTCATTTGTTTTTGAATCATTCGCTTAATCCGGGCCTCAGTAAAAACATCCTTCTTGTAAGAACTTCCCTCCACTAAAGAACCGCTTGGTATATCCTGAGACACAGTAGAAAATGGTTTTATAAAAACATTATCACCAATTGTGACGCCTGCCGAAATTACTGAGGGTCCGGCAATAAAGCATCCATTTCCAATTTTTGTAGTCTTTCTCTGAATCAAGGCGCTATCAATTTCATTTTGCATACTAAGATTGGCTAAGTGACTTGAATGAGACCAAATAAATACTGAAAGACCGATACTATTGTGAGAGCCTATCTCCAAACCTCCAGATGCGTCAAGAATTGCATTTTCACCTATCCAACAATATTTTCCAATCTTTAATTTTTCTGGAGATATTATTTTGGCACCTTCTCTTATTCGGCAACCCTCTGGCAAACCAAGGAATATAGCTCGCTCATCATCTGTCAGTATTTGACCAATAACCCTCCCCAGAATTCCAGGCCTCAAATTAAAATTACGGGGATTGTCCTTTATGGGTAAGTCCGGTACATATTTTTTTAAACTATCCAATAAGCTAGATAATTGTCCAATGACAGTTAAAAATAAATTTTGGTTCATTTTATCTTTTACAAATTATTTAAATTATTTTTTAATGCAAACTCTAGGTTTATTAACGACCAGATGAGAAGGCGCCTGTTATGCTCACCGCACAAGTGCTGACCTATCAATGAATTTACGGTACCAAAATCTAATACCTCATAGATTAGAGCCCGGTCATTAAGAAGTGTCTTCTTTACAAATTCAATACTCTCCCCTTTGAACCAACTGGCATCCGGCGAGGAAAATCCCTGCTTCGCAGCTGATGTTACTTCTTTTGGTATATAACGACTCATCATGTCACGCAATATTTGCTTGCCATCATTTGTTTTTTGAAAGAATTGACCTCGTTTGTCTCCAGGTTCATTTTCATTAATCTTTAATACTTCTGCAAGATTATTTAACTTCAATCCCACTGGGCATTGCATTGCAAAGTCTACCAAGTCGTTATCCATAAATGGAACTCGATTTTCTAGGCTATGAGCCATACTTAATTTATCTTCTACAACAAACAATCCATGTAGGAAAGTTTTTGATTCGAAATAGAGGCTGTGATTAATGTAGTCCTCAGGACGCTCGAGAATATTGTCATGCGTCGAAAATACATCACGGAAAATATCGCGCGTCCATACGCCTTCCACCTCAGACCGAACTGGCGCAAACATTTTTTTAAGCTCTCGATTGTCGACCAATCGTTGCCAGTAGAGATAATACTCATCAATATATTGCTCAAAGCTTTGACTTTGAGCTGCCCGGTAATAGCGCCATGGATAGCCCCCAAAGAGCTCATCCCCACCACTTCCAGATAACACCACCTTAACAAATTTACTGGCTAATTTGGCAGCATAGTAATTTGGATAACTTTGACCTACGCGAGGCTCTTCCAGGTGCCATGCCAAATTGGGGAGGCAGCGCTCCATATCGCCAGACTTCAAGACCATTTCATAGTGTTCTGTCTTAAACTGAGCGGACATTGCCTCCGCTTTGGCGCGCTCATCAAAAGCAAGTTCTATCCCAGACGCAGAACTAAGATCAAACCCACATGTAAATGTCTTTAAATTTGGAAATGATTGGGCAGCAATAGCCGTGATTGATCCGCTATCCATACCGCCACTTAAATAACTACCCAACTCTACATCACCTAATAACTGTCTATTAACAGCTTGCCTAAAGAGACGGTCAAGCTCCTCTAGATACTCGACTTTACTTGCAGGGTTATCTGGCTCTCGGAAGCGATAATCCCAATATTGGATGCATTTAAGAAGTGGGTTGTATTCATTTAAATCAAGTGTAGCAAAGTGTCCAGCAGGCAAAAGACGGACACCCTCCAAAAGGGTTCGGTCAGTAAATATATTTTGGAATGTAAAGTACTCCAGTAGCGCTGGCTTATCTAAGGTCCGGTCAAAACTGGGTTGGACTGTGATAGCTTTTTGCTCTGAACCAAAAGCAAAACTTTTTCCTTGATGGGCATAGTAAAGCGGCTTTATGCCATAGCGATCACGGGCCAAAAGCAGTTTGCGCTCCTTACAGTCCCATAGGGCCAAAGCAAACATGCCATTAAAACGTAATAACGCATCACTACCCCAATGCTCCAGCGCATGCAATACTACTTCGCTATCCGATTTACCATTAAACAAGTAACCAACTGCCTCAAGCTCTGCACGTAACTCACGGTGGTTGTAAATCTCACCATTGTAAGTAAGAACAAAACGATTATTTCTACTAATCATTGGCTGGTGACCAGCGGGGGATATATCAATGATAGCTAAACGTCGATGGCCAAAACCTACATTACCTTCAATCCAGTGTCCTTCACCATCTGGTCCGCGATGAGCAATGACGTCTGTCATTTTTTTTAAAAGAACCGGGGAGACTGGTGCACCATTCAAATGAATTAGCCCCGCTATTCCACACATTAGTTTTTATTTCCCAAAACTTGTTCAATTACATAGGCCTGCTCTTCCTCAGTCATCCCATGAAATAAGGGCAATGATATGCTACAGTCGTTTGCAGCATACGCATTTGGAAAGTCTTCGGGCCGTAGGCCATACTTCTTGCTGTAAAAAGTTAGCATATGAACTGCGTGAGTTGCTGGGCGCGTTGATATGCCCGCTTGTTGCAAACGATCCATCCACTCATTGCGCGCAGCATTAATCCTCTTTACAGATTCTGGCGTAATTGGTTCCGGTTGAAATAGGCAGGGGTAGCTTTGGTAGCCATGTTCAAAACCTTCTAAATGAATCGGTCTTCTCAGCCATGTAAGGTTCGCAAAAGCCTTGTCATATATGCCAGCGAGCCGTTGACGTTCATTAACAATTTCAATTGCGCGATCCATTTGTGCAGAGCCTAGTGCGGCTTGGACATCAGTCATACGCTGGTTATAACCAGCTTCCGGGTGATCAGCCAATAGATAAGGGCGAGCACCTAAATGGCGCTGCAAATCTGACATCGCGGCGCCATGGTCACGCAGTTGTCGAAGTTTTTCAGCAAGGGCATCGTTATTAGTAGTGATCATGCCACCTTCACCAGTAGTAATGGCTTTTCGCGGATGAAAACTAAAACTTCCAGTATCCCCGAGCGTTCCAACATGTTTACCGTGAAAGCGACTCCCAAAGCCACATGCAGCATCCTCAACTACCCATAACCCATATTTTTTAGCAAGCTTATTTACTGCATCCATGTCCGCAGCTAAACCAAAAAGATGCACAGGTAGAATCGCCCTGGTCTTAGCTGTAATTAACCCCTCAAGGCTGGTGAGGTCTAAATTAAAGGTGCCGAGATCGATATCACAAAATACTACCTTGGCACCCAAATGCTCAACCACGTTAGCGGTAGCAAGCCAAGGGAAAGCAGGAACAAGAACCTCATCACCAGGCTTAATACCAAGAGCTGCAAGAGATAAATGAAGTGCCGTAGTACAGGATGTGACGGCAATCGAATGCTTAGCCCCCGTAAATGCGGACCACTTTTCTTCAAACTCACGGACCTTAGGGCCCTGCACCAACCAGCCGCTGCGTAATGGAGTTAAAACACTTTGAATTTCCTCTTCAGTCAAGCTTGTACGAGCTATAGGAACGTTCAATTTTTTAGAGGCACCCATTACGACAATCCCACGGCTTCTCGGCGAGCCGCAACTCCAGCCTTGTGAGTAGCACGCCAATCGATGAGGCGCTGCAAGCCTTCGCGCAAATCTATGTTTGCCATAAACCCAATCTCGTCACTTGCTTTTTTAGGGCTGCCAATACGATTACGCACTAAAGTAGCCTGACTACGTGGTGCATAGCTAATCGGTTTCTCGCAACCAGTAAGCTCAAGTAGCATTTCTGCTAACTCCCTAAGGGATGTGCGCTTGCCAGTGCCAACATTATAGAACTGATCCACCGCCTCCGATTTCATAGCGCAAACATTCGCAAGACCACAATCCTCAACCGCAACAAAATCAAAAGCCTCGGATCCATCCCCCATGATCGTGGGACTTTGTCCTCGATCGATGGCATCAAGCATCTTCATAATCACAGCAATATAAGCGCCATGATAATCCTGCCGCGGGCCATACACATTCATATAGCGTAAGCCGACAAAGTTAAGGTTATAGCGGTGATAAAAGGCACGCAACATAGCCTCACCACAAATTTTGGTAGCACCGTAAAAATTTTGATTATTAAAGGGGTGATCCTCTTCCATCGGCTCACGAACAGCGTCCCCGTAAACTGAAGCGGATGAAGAGTAGACCAATCTCTTTACACCTTTAGCAACGCATGCCTCCATAACATTGAAGGTTCCACGGACATTCACATCAAATGCACTACGGGGGTATTCATGGCACTGTAAAAGCCAGAGTGCGGCAAGGTGAAAAACTCCATCAGCCCCATCAAACGCTGACTGCAAGATATCCGTTTGCATCACATCACCACCAACATCGTAAATTTTTACGCGGGGGTCCTTAAGTGCGTTAGCTAAATTTTCACGAGTCCCCCGTAAAAAATTATCGTAGATCACAATCTCTCTCACATCCTCCTGCAATAAACAATCCACAGTGTGCGAACCGATCAAGCCTGCACCACCAACAACAACTATTTTTTTACCTTTTAAGTCCATTTAAATCCTTGATATTTAGTTAAAAAACGAATTTTCTAAATAACACTTAGGTTCTGCTTCCGTCATACCCATTGGGGTAGTGGAAATTCTCCCAAGTACATAATTCGGAATAATTAACTTCTGACATAAAAAACTCTCTATGTCTTTGCGGGCTGTATGCCAATTCATTTTTAGTAGTGGCAATTGGAGTAACAAACTCATATTTAGATAAGTAATCTTCATATACAAATGTACTAAGGGTACAAGTTTGAGCTGCTTTTAAAAGAAACTCCGGTGGATTTGATTTATCTTCAACATCTTCGTCAGAAGGATTATCAACATTAGAATACCAACGTACTGTATTTTTTGGGGTGAGTAACCATGCATCAAATCCTACGATATCAATATTCTTAAATCCCAATGTTAGTGCAATTCCAAGAGCGGCCTGAAAAGCAGCTGTAAAGTCGTCATACACCACATCATCATCTAATTTAACCTGACTATAGGGTGAGCAAAACAGGATTTTCTTTCCTGGAAAAAGAAATTTTTTAAAAAAAACCCCGTATGGATGCATGATTAAAAATCCAAGTTTCTCAGATGTAAATCGGCGAGATATGGATCGTATCCATAAATTTTCAGGCCTCGGATAAGCAAATGCTTTAATCATTTGCACGCTGATACTCGGCTCCATAAATAAGTGGCAAATTTGAGAATTAACAAGTCTTTTATTAAGCGGCGACGACTGATTAACTGCTATCACATATTTATAATTTTTTAGTTTATCGAGCGCATATATTTGAGATATCCCATCTCCCACAAGAAGTACTTTTTCACCTTCAAATTTTTTAGCAATATCAGCTAAATTTATATCGGAACCAACTTTGGCAAGAAAATTTACAAACTTTTGTTTAATCATTAAACTTTTCATAAAAAAATCTAGTCAATAAATTTAAATTAATTTTTACAGCTAAAAAAATTCCAGCCATTCATAAATTACTGGTTTCTATTACAAACCATTTACCATCCATCCACCATCAACATGTAAATCAATTCCAGTAATATATGAAGAACCTTCAGATAATAAAAAAATGACTGGAGCAACTAAATCATTTGGCTCACCCCAACGCTTAATTAACATTCTACTAACTCTTTCAGCGTTTCGTTCAGGATTTTCATAACTTCCCTTGGTCATATTCGTTTTTATATACCCAGGGCAAATATTATTTGCTCTAATTCCTTGATGAGCCCAATCTTTAGAAATAGCTTTAGTAAATTGGGATAATCCTGCTTTTGCAATTTGGTATGCGGGATTGTCAGGAAATCCTAAATGAGCACCAAGACTTGTAATATTTACTATTGCCCCACCTTTTCTAAGCATTAAATCAATTAAATGTGATGTTAAATAAAATGCAGCGTGAAGATTTATAGAAATTGTCTTTTGATAGACGTCAAAGTCATCATAAGGATTTTTTGAAAATAAGCTTACGCCAGCGTTATTAACTAAACCATCAATATTGGGAAATGACATCTTAATTTTTTCTGCAAGATGGCTTATTTGCTGTCGGGATGATAAATCGCAAATAATATCGGTACATGACTCATCTAAATTATTAGCGAAAGACTGATCAACCCTCACAACCTTCGCGCCAGCCTCAATTAATCCCCTACTAATTGCGAGACCATTTCCAGAACCCCCTCCTGTGACCACAACTATTTTATTTTCTACTGAAAAATGATTTTTCATACTAGTGATGCCTTAAACCAAATATTGCTTCACCTAAAATCCAATCTCTTTCTGTATTTAAATCAATATCTATTCTAGATTCATTTGAAATTAGAATATTCGGATTTTCACCATATAAACTTGGAATTTGAGTAAATAGATTGGATGATTTAAAAAAGTATACATAATCATTTCTAATGTAGCATTTTGGTAAATCCTGCCTTCTCATAGCCAAGTTGCTTAAAGGGCCCCCTGTGAACTTTTCCACCCTCTTAGTACGCTCATCTTGCACTAACATCCAATGGGGGTTTTGATTTGCTATAGCCTCTCTGACAGAAAATACAGCCGTACATTCAGAGTCCTCAGCCATCATCTTTTTCGCATCCAATAAATCCCCCAACACCCTAAATGGGCTTGTTGGTTGCAATAAAACCAAATATTTGTAGTCGAATTGTGCATCTCTAAAGTATTTATATGCATGAGCCAGGACAGGCTCAGTTGGGGTAATATCCATCGCCAAATCTACAGGTCTAAGAAATGGTGCAATGCAACCCTGGGAGATTGCAAACTCTCTTATTTCCTCGCTATCCGTACTAACGCAAACTGGTCCTAAGTTCGACTCAAGTGCTATTTTTATAGACCAGTAAATCAAAGGTTCACCACAAAATAATTTCATATTTTTATTTTTAATGGACTTCGATCCAGCTCTGGCTGGAATGACTATCAAGGTATTGTTATTCATAACTGTGACTCACTCCTTAGAAAAATTTTTTTCTCTATAAGTCCAATCAGAATATGGCCAATTAATACTGAGAACTCCTGAATTCTTGATTTATCTTCTGATGGCACTCTAATATGTCTAATTAGACCTGTTAATTTGCCACTAGAGGTTCCGGTAATCACTGTAGCGCTTAACCCCAATATGTTTGCAGCTTTTACAAGCTCTACTAAATTCTCGCTATTGCCACTGGTAGTCAAGCAAATTAGGACATCCTTCGACGTCCCAACCCCATGAAGCTCGCGTGCAAAGATGTCTGAAAAACCATAATCATTCCCAATAGCAGTTAAAGTTACTCCGCTTACTCCAAGACAAACGGATGGCAGTGATTTTCGCTCCATGCTATGGCGAGTTACTAACAATCCAGATAATCGCTGGGCATCAGAATAGCTACTTCCGTTTCCAGCAAAAATTATTTTTCCACCGGCATCGATTGCCGCTACACATTCACAGGCTAATAAATCTATTAAATTACATGTATCACTATCTTTTAATAGCAATTCACCAGTCTTGATTGAATCTCGAATGCTTTCAAAGATATATGATGTCAAAACAATTTTTCCAATCTTTGCAATGCCACCCAAAAACCCTCACCGCCATTTTTATGGCCCTGCCAAATTTCAGGGATAAACGAAGCTTTGGGACAACCTTTTTCTAAAATATTACTCAATTGAACAAAATCAATATCACCCTCACCAATTTGCAAACCTTCTCCATTTAAACCCCGCGCATCCCCTAAATGAAGATGTGCGGAATAAGGGGCAATTTTTCTAGCAAATTCATAAAAATCAATGCCAAAATGATTGCAAGTAAGACTAGAATGTGACACATCAAAACACATCCGTAGATTGAGTCTTGAACACCAATCAATAATTTCATCAACTTTTACAAAAATATTTTGATAACGTTGGCCACCAAAGTGCCATGGAAATGGTGCCATTGTTTGCGGTATCAACTCGACTCCACTCAAATCAAGTTCAGTCAAGCTTTTTGCAAAACCCTCATAGTAACTCTTTGTTACTTCGGGTGGCAAAGGCTCATCCATAGTAAAGCCCCCAATATTAGCAACAATCATAGGTCGTTCGGCATTAGGAAAGTATCGCTTTAAATCTCTAGTAATGTTGATAACACGCTGAGTTTCAATAACCGACTGAGCACGAAGCGCCTCATCAGGTGTAGCAAGATCCATCAGGCGGCTATTGGCAAAAAGTTCGGGGGCATGCACGACAAAATCGCTTGAGTAAGGCCCAATTAGAAAATCTTCTAACCTAAGATCCATATCCGAGTATGAAAGATGGAACTCAAACAGATCAGGAGTTATTCGAGAGTTATAATCGCTGAAATCATGATACCTGACCGGCACCCCCCATGGACGAGTAAATTTATATTGACGCGGCTCAATGCGCTCATCCTTCAAATCTGATGGATAAAAGAAATCTTCAGCATTCATGTCACGCTTAATAGTGCGTCCTAATAACTTCTCATAATATTGTGGGGATAAACCTTGACCAGGGCTACGCACCTCAAGATGCTCCGCTCCAATCACTGTCCCTTTAGTCAAATATTTTGCAGCTATAAGACTTTTTCCAAGATTCTCACGATTAATCATTTCCCCCTGAGAAATACGTCTTTGACTTCCATCACCTAACGCTTGTTCAATCTCGCGAATTCCTTCAACCATCCGCTTAAATTCTTCATACTCTAAACTAGCCGCATGATCAGGGCCCTCAGCAGTCCTATCAAGGGTAAAGTGACGCTCAACAAGACACGCCCCCAAGCCTACAGAAGCCAATGTGACAGCAATACCGCGCTCGTGCCCAGAATATCCAACAAACGGATGCATAAGTCTTAAGTTCTCCATCCACTTGAGGTGAATGTCATGTAGTGGTGCTGGGTATGTACTATTGCAATGAAGTAAAACAAATCTAGCTTGTCTCTTATTTAAAAAATCTACAGTAATTTGAACTTCAGTTGGCGTGCTCATGCCAGTAGAAAGAATCAAAGGCTTACTCGTACTGCAGATTTTTTCCAGTAAAGGTAAATTAGTCAAATCAGCCGATGCAACCTTGTATGCTTCCACACCCATTTGCTCAAGAACATCTACACTAGTTTTATCCCAGGGTGTACAAAGATAAAGAATACCCTTGCTCGAACAGTAATCAGCTAATTGTTTATGCTGCGGTACCGTTAATTCAAAACGTCTTAATAAATCAAGTACGTATTCAGTACCTAGATCTTCACCATCTTTACGCAAGGTGCGCTGACGATAAACTACATCAAGATGTCGCATTTGAAATTTTACGCAATCTGCCCCTGCCTTCTCGGCTTGATCCACCATTTCAATGGCACGGTTAAAATTTCCATTGTGATTATTACCTATTTCAGCAATAACAAAAACTCGACTAGATCCAATTTCGAAATTAGCAACTTTGATATTCATGAAGCCCCTGATTTAATGATGGTTTTTACGCTCACGAGCAGTCCAGGCACGCAAGCCTTCCTGTTCAAAGCGGAATGGACGAACACTTATACCGGCGCTGTCTAGATAACCTATAAGCTCACGCCTATAAAAAGGGGGGACATAGAATACAAAAAATCCACCACCACCTGCACCTAATAACTTCCCGCCAACCGCTCCATTTTTCAGTGCATTCTCATAAATGTTATCTATCTCCACATTGCTAATTTTGCTACTAAACTGTCGCTTAAGCTGCCAAGCCTTATGTAATGCCTCACCAAACTGAAGAAGCCTGCCGCGCAGTAAATGATTACGCATTACATAGGTTAGCTCGACATTTTCTAAAACTTTTTTATATATTGCTTCATTTTTCATATGCTGACGTTGATCAGAATGAATATCGCCTGAATTATGGGATTTACCGGTATCACATAGCACTAGATTTTCTTCAAGCTCCAGTAGTATTTCTGCACTTAAACGAAGTGGATGAACAATATTTTGGTCCATTCCAAATTCCATAAAATTAAAACCACCAAACACTGTTGAATACTGATCCTGCCATCCTCCCGCAACGCCAAGGTGTAATCTTTCTGCTTCAAAAGCTAATTCTGCTAATTCATGCGAATCCCATCGGTCTTGCCTAAACTGATTAAAACAGCCCAACACAGCGGCAGAGACTACTGCAGAACCACCCAGACCAGAGTTTATTGGAAAATCTGAGTGCAAAAAAAGCTCAAATCCAAAACTGGGATGTATTGCTCTCATCAAAGCTTGCAACAAACCAAAATCACCTTTTTGAACAAGAGCCTCAGATAAATTTGACGCCTCCAATGTGGCATCAAGATCCCGGGAATGAATAATGACTTTGCTATCTTCACGCTTACGCAAGGTCGCGTGACTATACAAGGAGATTGTTGTATTGATAACCGCCCCTCTTTCCCCCGAAAAAAAATGTGTTAAGTCTGAGCCACCGCCACCAAAGCTTATACGCACTGGCGACCTAGCACGAGCATATACCGCCTCCTCAGTTAGAGTGGGAATACTCTCTCGACTCACGATTCCGGTCAATAGACGATTTTCGTCTAATAAAGGAATAACTTTAATGCGCTGGTCAAGTTGCTTAAGAAGCAACTCTCTTGAGCTGAAATTTCCCGCCCACACAAAATTCCTATTCACACAAGAAAAAATATCGTCATCCAGCGTTAAGCCATCCAGTAGCTTTCGCCGAATATCACCATCAGTTATCAATCCTGTAACTGAGCCGTTACAATCTGTTGTCAATATAAAGCCCTGGTGATTGGCTTCAATTTTTTTTAGCGCCTCACGCAAATTTACATTTTCAGAAACTAAAAATATCTCGAGACTCATAATTTTCCCACTTTTCCGGAATCAATCCATTGATTTAAGCGACTGTAATCCTCTGGGATACCTATATCAATAAAGTCGCAATTTAATGGCACTGCTTTCAAAAGCATCTTTCCAGCCCATTCAGGATATTTTTCATTTTCCAGTGAAAATGGCTTTTGATTCCAATGCGAAAATAAATTCACATGAAAATGCCCAAGTCCAGCATTAATCCAGCCAGGATTGTGATCCAAGCCTTTCTCATGAAAGGTGATAACTGAATTATTTTTGTCAATCTCAACGCGTCCATAACGACTCACATCAGCAATCTTAATCACCGCCATTGAAGGGGCATCAGATTGTATAATTTCTCGAATCCCGTCACCCAACCATGTATCAGCATTAACAACTAAAAAGTCACCATCGAGATTTAGGTAGGAAATTGCATGAGCCAAGGCTCCACCAGTATCCATAGGAATTTCTTCTACTACCCATCTCACCTTACAATTTTTTAGCAATCTGTTTTTTTCTTCATTAAGAAAATTAATAATTAATTCAGACTGATAATGCAATAAAAAAATAAAGTCACACAATCCCTGATTACGCCAATTTTCTATCTGAAGCCTCAAGAATGGTATTCCTGCGATAGGTGCAAGAGCTTTTGGCACATTAGATACTGCAGATTGAATACGTGTGCCAAATCCGCCAGCCAGTATTAAAAGTTTCATATCAATAATTCCAGATCACCAATAAAAAACTGGGGCTTCTAATGAGTGAATTAATTTGGAAATAATATGAATTTATTTTTTTTAAAGCTGAGAACATATGCTGGTTAAAAAAATTATTCATGATTTTTTTACATTAGATGACTCTAAAATTAGCTCGTTATAAGTACAAACCCGAGCAATACGACCGCCAACTAAATCTACTATCTGCGTACAATTTTTGAGTGTAGTTAGCCTATGAGCGATCATTAAAATAGTAATTTCTTTTGCCAAGCCCTCAATAGTCTCTATTATCGCTTTCTCTGTCTCGCCATCTAGCGCACTAGTAGCTTCATCAAAAATAAAAACATTTGCTTGTTTGTATAACGCTCTAGCTATACCAATACGTTGGCGTTGCCCGCCACTTAAACGAACCCCCCGCTCACCAACAAATGCGCTATATCCCTCCGAACGGCTTTCAATAAATTCAGCAATATGCGCCTGTTGAGCAACCTTTCTAACTAAATCAATATCAATTTTATCTTCAGGGACCCCAAATGCAATATTCTCAGCAATCGTTCCATCCGCCAAAAAAATGCTCTGGGGAACATGGGCAATTGTTTTTTGCCATGCACGTTTATGGTTATCATTAATTACCAATCCATCAACGAGAATGCGTCCTTGTGTTGGATGAAGCAATCCCATCAATAAATCTAGAGTAGTACTTTTACCGCTGCCAGTACTGCCAATAAAGCCAATCCTAGCGCCTTTTGGTATTTTTAAGTTAATTTGATCAAGGACTATGGGACCATTATTGCTATAACTAAAGCTAACACAGTCAAATTGAATTTCACTCTTAAATTCAAGAGGTTTCAATAACGTATCATCAGCATTGCAAGGTAAAGGTTGATCAAGAAGCATAATTACATCTACCAATGCAGTCTTGCTACCCGCAACAACAGACCAATTGCCATATAATTGTTGCATTAACGGCAACAATCTTTGTGCAGCAAGCGCGAGTACAGCCAATACAGGCAGTGCTGCGGCAATACCACCCTCTCGGTAACTTAAAACAATCACAAAAACCGCAATCAATGCCATGCCCAACGCTTCCATAGCATAGCGTGGAGCAAGACTAATAAAGTTATTTTGGCCAATTGCGTGCTGTAATTTAAGAATGGCATTACGATATAGCCCACAATAGATTTCTTGAGTTCCATCAATTAAAACATCTCGAATAGCCCCAAGACCATCTTGCAACGCTTTGATAACATAAGTTTGTTCTCGTGCAATACATTTACTATTTTCTTTTAAGCGCTTTCGAGTAAGTAAAGCTATGATGATGTAGAAAGTGCCAAAACTAATTACTGAAAAAAATGCAACAACCGGGTCGATAATGAACAATGTAGCCATGATTACCAAAAATAATATTGCAGATGTAAGGACGTTTACCCCAGAAACTAAAACGCTGGTTGCAATACTTACTTTTTGCGTAATACCTCCAATAATCTCACTACTACTTCTATTAACTTGAATGCTATAGGGCTGATAAAGAGTGCGGCGATAAACATCTATACCAAGATCGGCACCAGTAGCATTGGTAATCCTAATGCTAACTCGCAACAAAAATAAGCGGAGCACTCCTGCAGCAATCGCAGTTGACGCAAAAGCTAGGGCTAAGGGAATCACCAATTCTTTGCTCGAATTTATTCCCAGTATTTTGACCACACCAAATAAGAACGGCGATGCAAGTATTTTTTCTGGCTGAGTAAGAATACCTATAAATGGTAAAACAGCACTCAAGCTGACAGCTTCAGCTAGGGCACTAAGCACCGTCAAACCTAGCAATAAAAAAAATTGTTTATGTCGCTCTACACTGACATGGCACCACAGTTGATACAAGACACGAGAAAGACTCAATGAAGTAGGGCCCAATAACAATTAGCGCCCCCCAACCAACTTATTTGGCAACTCAACTGCACTCAAAAGCGCTGTTACGATCATCTCTTGATCAACAAAACTTAAGTACGGATGCATTGGTAAGCTAATTACCTGTGTTGCAGCTTCATCACCCATAGGCAAAAATATGGATGCATTTGCTACAGCAGGCTGCTTATTCAATGGTATGGGGTAATGAATGGCAACCGGAATTTCAGCGCTCTTCATAGCCTCCAATACCATGTCACGATTCTTCACCCTGACAGTATATTGAGCATACACGCTGGTATTGAAGGCTTCGATATGAGGTAAAACTAATGCTGAGTACCGAGTATCACTAGCATCGCAATTTAATTGTTTGCCATCTAAACTCTTCATGGTCGATGAAAAAATCTCATCGTAAGATGCTGCGACTTTTTGACGCAGAGCAACATCTTGCTCAAAGTGTGCCAATTTCACCAAGAGAATAGCTGCTTGAATAGTATCTAAACGACTGTTTACACCAACACGAACATGGTGATATCGCCGATCTTGTCCATGCCTAGCGATTTGTCGCAGGGAATTGGCCAACTCTTCATCATTAGTAAAGATTGCTCCACCATCACCATAAGCCCCAAGAGGCTTGCTTGGGAAAAAGCTAGTGCACGCTATTTTTGAAAGACTGCAACTTTTTCTACCTTTATAGGTAGCACCAAAGCTTTGTGCTGCGTCTTCAATAACTGGAATATTATACTTAGAGGCAATATTATTAATCGCATCCATGTCTGCGCACTGACCATAAAGACTCACTGGAATAATCGCCTTCGTGCGTGGCGTAATAGCGCCTTCTAATAATAATGGGTCAAGATTGTAAGTAATAGGGTCTATATCCACATACACTGGCTTAGCTCCAAGCAAAGCTACAGTCTCTGCTGTAGCAATATAAGTAAAACTGGGAGTTATCACTTCATCTTTAGGGCCAATTCCAAGTGCCATTTGAGCAATCTGTAGTGCATCAGTGCCGTTAGCACAAGTAATACAAAACCTTACACCAACATAACGCGCAAGCCTCTCCTCAAGTTCGGTTACTTCGGGACCTAAAATAAACTGGCCATGTTCAAGCACGCGTTGAATCCCATGGTCAATCTGTTCTTTTAGTTGTAGGTATTGGGTTCTTAAATCACAAAATTCCATACTCTTAAGCCTTTAATCCTGCACAGCACAATATCCATCACGCAATACATATTTCAAGCCAGAGTTTTTACAAACAGTCTGAGCAGAACCAATAAGTGGTAATTCAAGTCGCTCTCCAAATTGACTCATCCAGCCAATTTGCTTTGCTGGCACACCGGCCATAAGCGCATAAGGCTTAACATCGCGATTAATGACGGCGCCAGCAGCAATAAAAGCGTACTCACCTATGGTGCTACCGCAGACTATTGTGCAATTGGCGCCTAAGGTTGCACCTTGCTTAACAAGAGTTTTAAGATATTTCTCTTTGCGACTTATAGCACTTCGAGGATTAAATACATTTGTAAACACCATACTTGGCCCACAAAAAACATTATCTTCCAAGGTTACAGCATCGTAAACACTTACATTATTTTGAATCTTGACATTATTTCCAATAACAACTTGATTGCCGATGAAAACATTTTGTCCTAGTGAGCAATTCTTACCAATGTAAGCACCCGAGCAAATATGAACCCAATGCCATATTTGTGTGCCAGCCCCAATATGAGCGCCATCATCAATGATCGCTGTAGCATGAGCAGTGAAGTTCATATGTTTTTGCGACAAAAAGGGTGTCTCTCACCATCAGAGCCTTTGGTTATCGCCATATTACGAATCCCAGCCACTGTTTCAATGGCAATTCGATTTTCCTCAAGCCCAAAACCATTGCCAGACAAAATTGCCTCATAACTGCGAACATGAAGATCTGTAAAGCCATCAGAGAACTCTAATTCACAGCCATCGACCGTCAAGCATCTGAAAGTTTTCTTACCTTCTTTTTGCAAATCCTCAGGAATATCAGACGCATCAATAGATAAAAACCACCTAACTCGAGCATGTTCATACTCCAAATAACCTGCGGCTTTTCTATCGGAGATAAAATGAAGAAAACTACCTTGTAGCTTACCGAAGATAAAATGCAGCATATCAAAAAAATGAACCCCAATATTAGTTGCAATGCCACCTGATTTTTTTTCATCACCCTTCCAACTTTGTAAATACCATTGACCTCGAGAGGTAACATAAGTTAAGTCAACCTCATATTTACTACTACAAACCTCAGATTGAACTTTTTCTCGCAAAGCAACAATGACTGGATGAACGCGCAATTGCAAAATAGAGCTTACCTTTTTACCTGTATCACGTTCAATATCTAATAATCCATCAAGATTCCAGGGATTCAAGACTAAGGGTTTTTCACAAATAGCATTTGCACCGGCTCTGAGCGCAAAGCGCATATGAGAATCATGTAAGTAATTTGGAGAACAGATCGAAATGTAATCCACCTTATCACCCTTACTTACTCTGCCTAATTTATCGATATAACGATCAAATCGCTCAAATTCAGTAAAAAAATTTGCCTGCGGAAAATAGCTATCAAGAATTCCAATAGAATCTCTGGGATCTAA
>JACCDO010137867.1_pt1 | contig 22096 bp, 15 predicted proteins | sample 7446101 | NCBI WGS metagenome assembly JACCDO01 (sample SAMN15323440, study PRJNA562643) | freshwater metagenome | isolation source: river surface water | place: USA:Blue River Watershed | collected 2017-08-16
AATTAGCTGAAAAATATGGAAACAATCAATGGATAAAATGCATCGAAGAAGGAAAACAAGACAAGGAATACTGTGAATTACAAAACATTGAATCCTGGACAGAAAAAGGATGGACAAAGTTGTTTCGGGTCATTCGACATGAGCTCGCTTCTCATAAAAAAATGATGCGTATATTGACACATACGGGTGTTGTGGATGTCACCGACGACCATTCACTATTGCTTCCATCTGGTCAAGAAATATCGCCTAAAGATGTTGAGGTAGGACAGCAACTTCTACATACACCTATTCCATTTCAAATGGGTAGAAAAATAATGCCGGAAATGAAGACGACGTTTGATATCAATCGCGACCAATTAGAAATGGCGAAAGTATGTGCATTCATTCAATCGTATCATTCTTATATTAAAATCGAACCAACGCAACAACCAGATGTATATCACATAAAAACATTGATTGACCAGACAAGTCATCCGAATACTATACTAAAAATACACGAAATACCATATTCAGGCTTTGTATATGATTTGACTACTGAAAATCATCATTTTGCAGCCGGAGTTGGAAATATGATTGTTCACAATACAGATTCAGTATTCTTCACCTTCAATCTCGAAAATCCCCAGACGGGCGAAAAAATCAGGGGAAAGCCAGCACTCGAAATGACCATTGAGATTGCGCAAGATGCCGCCGATTTATGCACGCAATTCTTGAAACCGCCAATGGAACTGACCTATGAAAAGACGTTGATGCCCTTTATTCTGCTGTCGAAAAAGCGATACGTGGGCATGTTGTACGAAACTGACGCAAACAAGGGAAAACTCAAATACATGGGACTTTCGCTAAAGCGCCGTGATTCGTGTGATTACTTGAAAGATGTCTATGGCGGAATTCTCAACATTTTGATGAAAGAAAACAGTGTCCAGAAAGCCATCGAGTTTTTAGACAAGGCACTCAAAGAATTGATTGACGGCACCGTATCCATGGATAAACTCATGATCACCAAGGCACTCCGCAGTGATTACAAAAATCCGCAGCAAATTGCCCATCGGGTTTTAGCGGATCGCATCGGTCAACGCGATCCGGGAAACAAACCGAAACCGGGTGACCGTATGAAATTCGTGCATATTGTCACGGGTCTCAAAAAGGCCCTTCAAGGCGATAAAATCGAGACACCCGAATTCATATTATCGCAAAAACTCGCCATTGATTACGAGTTCTATATTACAAATCAACTGATGAAACCGCTGCAACAATTATTTGGTTTAGCCCTGGAACAAATATGGCTAAATCAAAACAAACACAGTTCCATCAAAACCTTCAAAAAAGACATGGCCGCTCTACATCAAGAAGTCGGGGGTGACATAGAAATATTCATGAAAAAGAAGGAAAAATATTGCTCGGCGAAAATCAAGGCGATTTTGTTTGACAAATTCTTGACACAAATTGCACACAAGAAAGCGGGTCTGCAAACCATTACATCGATGTTTGCGCCAAGATCAAACGTGTAGGGATCGATCGCATATCCTAATTTTTCATCACAATCATCGACTTCATGCTTTCAGATAACAACGGCCATATGACAGAAATGATTGTATGCACATACCCGGATGGATTGATCACCATAATTTCTTGCAATGATGTGCTATAATTATTTGTAAATAATCGTATAATACTAATGGCTAAATTCACTTGCATGGCATGTTTGAGGGTGAACCCATTGCCATCGATAATCCATTTCCATGGTTTCCCATCCAGTTCTCGCAACATGCCATCAATATGTTCAAGAATCCCTTCGTTTTCGGTGTATTTAATAGCGTGTCCAGGGCATGAATAAAACACTGCTATTCCATCCACATCGTTTATGTACGAAAATGAATGATTTTGCGGATTTTCTGCGCAAATCGGACAAATAAATACCATTGAACTACATTATATCATAGAAACTAATCTACGCGATTGTATGACAAATCCATTCCGGATAAATTGCCTAAAATACCTCCTAATTCGCTCATCAATTGATTTTCGAATAGATTTGACATTCGGTTGCGATTATTTAACGGTGCTTGATTCACGACATCGCGTCGGCATACGGGACAATGACGATTCCTGGCAAACCAGCTCATTAATCCAGGTCGTTTAAATATATGTCCGCATACTACGAGTTTGCAAATTTGTTCTCCTGGTACAAAATCTTCTAGACAGATTGGACATCGAGTCTCGTTTAATGTAGTATTATATGCGATTGTTTCGACAGCGCGGCTGATTTGTTCAGCATTTAATCCATTTGTTGCCGGTGTATTATTCTGGGGGTGCAATACGTAAGAAAACAGTGTAGATGCAACGGCGGGAGGTGCAGTTTGACGTGTACCTGGAGGTCGGATTTCTCGTATATGATTGATAAGTTCTCGCATATTTTGTTGATATAATCTAAAATTTTGATTATAGTCATGAATCAGTTCATTTACTAATGTATAATACCGTCGTGTGGCTAGTCTTTCGCGAATATTTGCATCGATCGATTGTGGAATATTTCCCGATGCGTCAGGGGGGTTAGTTGTTCTATGTAGAGAACCTTGTATAAATTCGTCTAAATAACCACCGATCAAGTTTTCGATTTCGTTTGCCCATTCTTCATTCGCCATAATGATATAGAGATTATATGCTATTATATAGCAATACAAAAACTTTATATCATTATGAATTTGTCTAAATATCATGGGAAGGGGATGGGTGGATTGGCGAATTTAGGAAATACGTGTTTCTTAAATTCGTGCGTTCAAGTTCTCAACCATACATATGAATTACATGAATTTTTGAATTCGCCGCAGTATATGAAATATATGAAACAGGATTTACCCGACTCTATTATTATACGAGAATGGAATGATTTGCGAAATCTAATGTGGGATAAGAATGCCATCATTTCCCCGAACAAGTTTGTAGCAAATGTACAGTTTGTTGCTGCTAAAAAAAATCGCGAATTATTTACGGGATGGGCGCAAAATGATATGCCTGAGTTTTTATTGTTTTTGATTGAATGTATGCATAATAGCATTTCGAGGCCAATGGTTATGAAAATTCGCGGTATTAGTGAAAATTCGACGGATCAACTTGCGCTAAATTGTTTTGGTATGTTGAAGGTAGTATATGAAAAAGAATATTCGGAAATCATGGATTTGTTTTATGGTATTTATGTATCGCAAATTAAATCGATAAATGGGCAAACGATTCATAGTATGAAACCCGAGAGTTTCTTTATGTTAGATTTGCCTATTCCGGAGAAAAAAGAAACCGTCAACATTTACGACTGTTTAGACTACTTTACGATGAGTGAAATCATGCAAGATGAAAATGCATGGTTTAACGAAAAAACAAAGACGAAAGAAAGTGTGCAGAAAAACATTACATTCTGGAATTTTCCTAAAATTCTTGTAATTAGTTTAAAACGTTTTTCTCACGACGGTCTTGATAAAATGACGGATTTAGTAGATTTTCCTTTAGATAATTTAGACTTGTCTAAATATGTTCAAGGATATAAACCCAGTCAATATATTTATGAATTATATGGTGTTTGTAATCACACCGGAAATGTGATGGGTGGTCATTATACCGCATTTGTTAAAAATTCTACAGATAACTGGATTCATTACAATGACACAAAGGTAACTCCGATAACAAATATAGTTACTCCCATGGCTTACTGTTTATTTTATCGCAAAAAAAATAACCTGGTATAATATACTAGATGTCGAATAATCCACCACCATCAAAGAATAGTTCATCAAATACACCACCGCCATCGAAGAATAGTTCATCAAATCCACCGCCGCCATCGAAGAATAGTTCATCAAATACACCACCGCCATCGAAGAATAGTTCATCAAATACACCACCGCCACCATCAAATGATTCATCGAATCAACAGCCGCCATCAAATGGTTCATCGAATCAACAGCCACCATCAAATGATTCATCGAATCAACAGCCACCATCAAATGATTCATCAAATACCCAACCACCATCAAATGATTCATCGAATCAACAGCCGCCATCAAATGATTCAAACAACACCCCTCCCGACTCGAACAATGAAAACAATTCTGCAAAACACACATTGAATAATATATTTAATCAATCTAATATAGCACTATTGTTATGGTTTTTAGCAATATATTTTATTGCCTATTTTTTGATTGGATTTTTTGTAAAACGTGATGTAGCGACATCATCGTCGTCCTCTGTATACTTTTTCTTAGACATTGTAATATTTGGTTCAATTATTGGATATTTGATTTTTCATTATTATAACATGTCACAAAACGAACAAGAGAATGCAGCTAAAAATATAACCGACGATATTAAATCAAAACTGAGTGATCCCGCAACATTTGTACAAGCATTCATCTTTTTGGTTATTTTTAATATTGTCCTTTATTTGTTTCGTATACCAACAAGTGGTGAAGATAAGCCATATTTTGTAGGATTTTTAGGTGGTTTAGCATGGATTGTATTTACTATATCCATAATCGTATGGTTTTTCAATAAATTTTTAGGTGTTGATCTATTCAGTGGAAATTTCTTGTCTAAATTGTTTGATAAAAAAGACGACGAGCCACCAAAAGATGATGAAAAACAAAATGGAAACGATGAAGTATTTAATATTTCGAATAATTTATACACCTATGATGATGCAAAGGCGGTATGTTCAGCATATGGTGCTAGATTAGCCACTTACACCGAAATTGAAAATGCCTATAACAAGGGCGCTGAATGGTGTAATTATGGATGGTCGGATTCCCAAATGGCGTTTTTTCCTACCCAAAAATCTACCTGGGATGAATTACAGAAAAATCCAAAACATAAAAATGATTGCGGTAGACCCGGAGTGAATGGAGGTTACATGGCAAATCCATATATTCAATTCGGTGTAAATTGTTATGGACAAAAACCAAAACCATCTGACCGTGATTTACAAGAAATGGATGCTAATAAAAATGTCATGTACCCTAAAACACCCGAAGAACAAAAGCTGGATGAAAAAGCAGAATTCTGGAAAGAAAATGCCGACAAAATGTTGAATATAAATTCATTTAATAAGCAAAAATGGTCCGAGTACTAGGGTACTCCGATTGGTTTCATCCGAAATTATCCGAGTATTAGTGTACTCCGATTGGTTTCATCCGAAATTATCCGAGTACTAGGGTACTCCGATTGGTTTCACAAAGTCATGCAACCTAAGCATTCATATCTTTCGCTTGCATGTTCATGACCATATCCACCACATCAATGGACTTGATATGTTTACTATCTATTCCACTTTCTTCTTCAATCATGGTTTTGTTTTCCTTGATGGCCGCCGCATATTCGTGCTGCAATTCTTTTGCCACCGACGGAACCTCCGACAAGCATGTTTTGTAAAATTCCAATAATATTTCGTATTTTCCTTTTTGCGTTTTCGGAATATCTACCACGTGCACACCATGTTTCAATATTTCCAATAAAATATAAAGCGACCACGTTTGACAAAATACATCGTCGGTAATTACTTGAGCAGGATGTGTCAAATCAATGTATTGCACTCTATAACCATGTTTTTCGAAAAAGGGTCGTAATACTTTCTCCGCAACTTCTGGTTCATAAATTCCATACCCATGTTCTGTTTTCAAATCGCGCGATGGATTAATCACATAGAGTATTTTTGTGCGGTTATCCAGCATAAAGGTTTGATAATGTGTTTCGTTATCGTGTGCATTCTGTTGAATATTCGACGCAGTGAACACCACATAATTTGATAACCCGAGGATGGATGCGCAATATTCTAAGATTTCATTTTGTTTGTCATTGTATGGTTTTTTTTCATATTGCTGAAAGGCATCAAATGTGCGTATATATTTAGGGTTTTTCACCGCGTGATAAAAGGTTTTGATGATGTCTTTCCGAATTTTTTCGATTCCGAAAACTTCTTTCATGGCGTGTAATATCCATGATATGGCAATTGATTTTTCTCGCTTCGCTAAGGTGGACATGAATATATATAGACATAATATATTCATATACAATCAATTTTACATTTATTTGCGATGCTTTTTCGTGGATTTTTTTGACGCTGCAATTGTCGCCTCATTGTCATTCTTTTTTGTCTTGTTGTTGTGGACAAGTTCTCGATGTCCAACCCGTCGCAACAATTGTTCAAATAATTCGTCATCGACATGTCCATCGGAAACGGGTTCGTCATATTGTGTAATAGGAACTGAATATTCACGAACGACGACGATTCCCGCCGGAATGACTAAATGACCACATTGTGATGCTCCACCCACTTGCGCCTGATCTGAACTCATCCACGGATATCCACCTTTGAGACCATGGGCGTCTTTTTCATACACATATTTTGATACAATACTCGAAGCTTCCATATACAATACTATTACACTTTTTGCACCGCGGTTCTCTTTATTTCCCGTGTCACTTTGATTTCGCGATTGGTTTTCAAATAGTTGAGGATGTATTCTACGTGGGCTTTTTCCGGAATGATTTTTGCTAAAGATTCCTCAATGTATGAGAACGTCAATGGCGAATAGTCCTTTTTTTCGACGATTTTCAGTTCTCCGTCTGACAATTCGATTTTGTTGTGGAGTAATTTATTGGTATCCATATAGTCGATGATTTGTTTCGACGCGTCGTGTTTTGCATCACGTATCAATTTCGTTTTTTCGGCAATCAGTTTCAACTGACGATCATACAAGGCCCACTTTTGCACGTTTTCCACAAATACTTTTTTCGGATGTATTGTCAACGGTTGCTCGCTCATATAGTGTACTATACACTATATTAGTGATTTATTCGCGATTTATTTGCGCATTTTACGTACTCTTCTTGAAGTGCGTCTTAATTTAGCCTTTCCGTGCGAGAAACGCTTTTTGTTGGAGTATTTTTGGTTGGCATACAATAAAATGGCAGGGACGGCGATGTTCTCTAAAACACCCGATCCACCGGCTTGTACTGCGGTTTTTAAAATGTCTATTTTTTCTTGCACCTCTTCTCCGCCTTCTTTTTCTAGTTTTTTCACTTGTTCAGTAATCTCTTCTTGAAGTTTTTCTAAATCATTGTTTCCACCCATCTCTGGTGCTTTGTCTTTTCCGAAAATTGTATCTTGTAATTCGGAAATTTTTTCAATAACATTACCACCTTGCATGGCTGGAGCGACTGGATGTACTGCAGGGGAATTCATTGCAATGGTATTGTCGGTCTCACTACCGGCATGTTGTTCATTCATGTTTCCGAATACGCGAATTGCATTATCAGAAGTTCCATCTCCACCTTTCATTGTCTTTTTGCCGTGTTTACGTCCATTTTTACGATGTTGTTTTGAACTACTTTTTGCCATAGTATATAATATGACGAGATATTTATAATGCTAAACTAGGTGTTTTCGGGACAGCCACATTTTGTCTTACAAATCGTAACAACAAAAACAGATTTGCTAAAACTATAAAAATAAAAAAGACGTGGTAAATACACAGCAACCATATATAAACGTATAATTCATTATAAATAATATTCACGATCGGTTTCATGATTTCTTTAACGTCACGCTTAATATCTTCTTTTTGAAAGAATTCGATACAAGTTTCACGAATGTTTTTCATAGCTGACCATTCATTAGAAAAAATAATTACAATGTATACGTATTACACACGCAAACAGATGTTCGTTTAAATCTGTCTACAAAAAATATGCATACAAGATAAGATGGATGGTATATACGAAATAAATGATCGTTTTCCGTTTGACAAATTATTTCTCACGAAACCTATTGCGGTTGCGGGTGGCAATTATTTCATAAAATTTCGTATAAATGATGCGCCGGTTTATGTACAATCGCCTAAATGTCAAATGAAACAGGGGATATCGAAAGCTGGAAAACGTTTTTTCACCGATTTAATGTTTAATCATGAAAATGAACAATTTATTCAATGGCTGGAACATTTAGAGAATCATAGTCAAAAATACATTTACGACAATCGCGAAAAATGGTTTGAAACGGATCTTGAACTGCACGATATAGAGACGTCATTCTCGCCTTGTTTAAAACTATACAAGTCGGGTAAATATTATTTAGTAAGAGTCAACATCCCAAGTATTTTAGGCAAATGTTCTCTGAAAATTTATGACGAACAAGAAAATGAGATCGATCACGAGAACATTGCCGATTCGTCAAATATTATAACCATTTTAGAAGTGCAAGGAATCAAATGTTCGGCGCGTAGTTTTCAGATTGAAATGGAGATCAAACAAATGCTGGTATTAAAGCCGCAAAATATGTTTGACCGATGCATATTGACAAAATCACAATCTACTATTTCTGGTCGGGAATATTTAGACACATCGTCTATTCTTTCCCACAATGTACAAGAAGATTTAGAAACATCGATCCCCATCGCAACCAATGTACAAGAAGATTTAGAAACATCGATCCCCGCCACAACCAATGTACAAGAAGATTTAGAAACATCGATCCCCGCCACAACCAATGTACAAGAAGATTTAGCAGAATCAAATGATGATCCGCAAGTTCTCGAAATTCCTTCGCCTAGACCCGACGGATTATATTTAGGAGAACCCATTGAAGTGGATTTTAATTTAGACGAATTGCCAGAGAACGATCAGATTCAATTGAAAACCCGCAACGATGTGTATTATAAAATGTATAGGGAGGCAAAACGAAAGGCAAAAATTGCTAGGGATTTAGCACTTTCTTCGTATTTAGAAGCAAAGCGTATTAAAAATACATACATGTTGGAAGAAATTGAAGATAGCGACAGTGATTTAGAAGATGAGGAAGAAGATTTTGAACAGTCGATGGAGAACGATTGAATTATTTAGCAAAATAACAAAACTGGTAAATAATTTTATCCTCGCTATTTATATACAGTGATGTTAAAACTTAGTAAAATTACGAGTGGTATCCTCAAATTTTTCACCTTTGATAAAATAGTCATTGCAGTTATTCTTGTAGTCATTGCATGGTTGTTATTTTCTTATTCTGGATCAAAATCATTTTCACTTGATGGAATGGCAGACGGCAGTGCCCCTTCACAACCATCCGTCAAGGAAACATCCGCCCAACATGTAGTTGCACCTCCACAAGGTCCTCCGCCAAGTCCAGCTACCGCAGGATATTCCGCCCAACCAGTCGTTCAACCATCTGAATTACTTCCACAAGACCAAAACAATCAATGGGCAGCATTAAACCCAGTACCAATGAACCAAGGTGGCATGCCTGATTTATTACAAGCCGGATACCACATCGGATTAGATACTATCGGTCAAACTTTACGTAATGCTAACTTGCAATTACGTTCAGACCCAGTCATTCCAAAAGCCGATATCGGTCCATGGAATCAATCCACCATTGAACCAGATTTAGGCAGAGTTCCACTTGAACTTGGTGCTGGTCCACAATAAATTTCGCCAGTTACTCAAATAACATAACTGCATATTATATAATACATATAATATGGTGAAAACATTTACATTACCAAACGGTTGTCGGGTGGTTTATGAAAATCCACACACTCATTTCCGCAACACGACCATTGAAATTTTATGCAAAATAGGATCAGTCAACGAGACCGCTGACATACGCGGTGCGTCCCATTTTATCGAGCATATGTGTTTTAAAGGGACGAAAAAAATCCCACTGGCGAAAACCATAACCGAAAATTACGATCATATTGGCGCTTATTTCAATGCCAGTACATTCAAAGAACATACTTCTTACTACGTGAAATGCTACGACGATTATGTCGAAAATTCGATCCATGTTCTCTCCGATATGATTTTGCATTCGCTGTTTAGAAAACCCGATTTTGAAAAAGAACGCAAAGTAGTCAAAGAAGAATCAATACGCACCAGCGATCACGGAGAATATATGATTTCAGACATGATGGATGCTCTTATCTACAAAGGCAGTTCGTATGCCCATCCAGTCGATACACTTTCCTATCATACTGAAAAAACGCTATTGCACGACAACGCCATTGCAATGTACAAATCCTTTTATCGCCCGGGAAATATAGTGATTAGTGTCGTTTCGAATTTGCCTTTCCGTTCAATACTCAATATGATAAAAACATCCTATTTCACAAAACCCGCAAAACCTTTTTGCACACCCGATCATGCTTGGAAATATAGTATTCATTCGTTCGTTGAACCACAACATGAAATACAATATTCTATTGCACGAAAACCCGGCATTTCCACCGCTTATGTACAAATCGGATTTAGGACATGTTCTTATTATTCTCCCGACATTTATGCATTCGATATAGTAGAAACGATTTTGAGCAAGGGCATGAGTTCTCGTATGTTTGTTTTGTTTCGAGAACAAAACGGCTTAACGTATACATCTGGCGCAGATTCGAATCAATATGGTTCCATGGGATCTTTTGTATTTTATGCCGAAACCGATCCGCGAAAAATGCTGGAAAATGATGATGGTCCAGGGGTTCTCCCACTCCTTGTAAAACTGATTCGCGATTTATATAAACACGGTATTACGCAAAAAGAACTTGATCATGCGAAAACCCAATTACAAGGTTCATTCGCACGATATTCGGAGAACATGAGTAATATATGTACTTATAATGCTACGCGGGTAGCGTTTTTGAATGCGGATGATAGCGCGATTGTTCCCTTTACCGATACCTATAGCACCTACTACGACAAAATCACGCGCGCCCAGGTGAATCATGTTATTAAAAAATATTTCAAACAATCAAATGCGTCACTATGTATTTTAGGCGATTATGTTTTTCCTTTGAAAAAAATTTTGAAAATTTGTGATCATTTGAACATTTAGCCTTTTGCATATGTCGACAGTTTTACCCGCACAATGATTATTTATGATCAACGCGCTGATCATAACATATGAGAAATCGTCGCGCTACCCGTCCAGTGGTATAAAATATCTCACCTTATAGTAAGAGTATGAACAAACTTGATAATTTAACATATTTGACCATTGGCGTATTTTTAGGCATTTGCATTTATATTTATCTTTCTAAAACGGAAGGATTTGATTTGAAGTGCGTAATTTCGACGGTAGACGGTAATAAATATTGTGTGCGCGAACGCGAAAAAGTGGATGCGGCTGCGGATTTATTAGCTACAGTGACGGAAAAATGTAAAGAGCTTGTGAAATATGTAGGCGAAAAATATCCCGAAAAATCAAATGTGCAACGGCTGGTTGCTGGGTTTAATCCAAAACAAATCATGGAAACATTACCAACGAGTACATATACGGCTTATAGTGAGAACAAGGGTGAAAAACTTGCTTTTTGCCTAAATCGCAAAAAAGAGAACAATGAAGTTCTCATTGATGAGCATACATTGACATTTGTAGCCATACACGAATTATCACATATAGCCACAAAATCAATCGGACATAAAACGGATTTCTGGGAGAATTTTAAATTTTTATTGCAATGTGCTAAAGAATCCGGAATTCATAATCCAAAAGACTACAAAAAATCTCCGGCGGAATATTGCGGTATGAATATAGGCGATAATCCATATTATGACATGTAAATATCTTTCACACAAAGATGTTGCGTCTCTACATTTTTTGCAAGGTTCTCGAGAACATTGCAAAAAACCATACAAAAATATAGCATGATATAATAAATATACACATGGATAGTCCTTATCAAGTACATTGTTTAGATGAACAAGGACAAGTGAAAACAAAATATATATTTTCACCACAGTCAAATACATTTAGCGATGAAAATAGTATTCATGTTGACCAACAGATTCATCCCGACGATTCCATTCGAACCGTTAAAAACAAAATTATACAGGCAATGGGAGAACATGCGGTTTCATACAACGAAATCTATGCATTTATACGTGTTCATAAACGAGTCAATTTAATGCAAGTATATCAGCAATATACCAATAAAGGCCGTGTCAATTTTACAAAAGCGCATCTATTACAATTAGCGAATAATCTAAATATAGCCATCAACGATGATGATATTGCGCAATATACCGATAATGAAAATTTACAATACGAAACCATTACGCAGTTCATAGATATTTCCGAAGAAACGGTCATGAATGTACCCATCGGACAAAAATTTACACAACACCATGACATGATGTTTCCAGCAAACCCATATACTATATTCACCGAAGAACCGCTCTTTCATTCTACCCCTAAAAATCATCTGGTTGTTTTCGAAAATATGCTCTTGTTTAATTATGGCAAACCGATCGAAAATATCATCTATGTATGTTTTGCACAAGATGTTCTCGAATTCCGCGAAAACTTATTGCCCATATATTATCCTCTATTACACCAAGAAGACGAAATTGTATCTATATCCGATTTATCGCAGAAACAGTCCGAACTTATAAAAGCCAGTAAAAAACGATTCGACAAAGATGCACTTGTCATGTATAAAAGCGTGGATTTATTTTACGATATTTTCAACAAACGTACTTCCGACCTTATATACACAGAACGCGGTATAAAATCGTATGACATTCTTTTACACACCCATTTCCAAAGTAAATTTCCCCTCGAAACCATTTTCAAAAATATCCACGCAACGAAAAATACGCCATTCATTAAATACAATCCCGGACCCATGCGCGAAAACATTTACCGGCTCTATGTCGAAAAAATCTCACGAAACGGCAAAAAAATCCCCTACTTGTCCGAAAATACCATCATGCAATTATCTCGAAAAATCGGAAAACGTCATCAGATCTCCATGTATTTTGCAGAAACCGACGTTTATATGGATTTCGAAACGAATGGAAATATACGGATTTATGGCGAATGTAAAACGCCCTTGTTGCCGACCGAATTGAGCACAATCATACAAACATCCATTAATCCTATGATACAAACCATCAATCATTTTTTACAAAAATCGGGCTATATGATTTCACCATTTACTACTATTTATGACGAAGATGTCGAATTCATTGACGCCACATATGTCGCTAAGATGACAATTGATAATGAAGTATCTCTCCAAAATTATATTAAATGTTTGTCTGGAATTTTTATTATACAAGAGGCTAATATTACTAAAACGGCGTCGCTTATATACAAGCGCGTCCAGAATTTCCAAACCATGGACGCCGAAACACTTTTTATAAAACAGCTCTATAAAAAAACCGACGATGCAGCCGTCATTATCCAGACCATCATGGAAACATTTCAATATGATAACCAGAAAGCGCAAAAAGCGTTTGCGAATTATTTGCAAAATATGAGTGATATAGATATTGAAAATCCCGGATTTAAAACGACCATTCGCAATGAACCCCTCGAAAATCAAATCATCGTCACCATCGAAAACATTGTGCATATAGAATATTTTCATCTATTACACCTGTATATTGATAGTTTTTTACGTATTACACAAAAACCCGATACAACGGCGATTTCAAAATCCGAAATAGATGCGATTTGCCGAACAACTTCTAAAATTTCTAAAAATGCTGACGCAACCCATATTAAAAATCGAATTGACGTGGTTCAACCTGATAGTAGCATGGTCGAAGAGCAATCAAATCTATTTACAGAACCCCTCGTTTTTGCCGAAGAAGTAGATGCCGAATATATCGAACCCGAAATAGACGAGAATGATGCGCTTTTTTACGAGGACGACGACGCCGGGGATTCGCTATTTGATGGAGGAGCATCTTCTCCGGAAGAGAAAAACGAGCCCTACAAAATGGAACTCGCCGGTACATCACTACACAATCCCAACCTGTTTGAAGAACGCATGAAAAAACGAGAACCTTATTTGTTTGTCACAAAATCGGGCAAATTCACTAATTATTCCACATTATGTCAATCGGCGGCAAAAAAACAGCCCGTCATTTTGTCACAAGAAGAAAAGGACAAAATCGATGCCAAAGACCAGTCCATCGGTTCGAAATCTTACCAACACGCCATCAAGTATGGCACCAATCCCGACAAACCCAACTGGTATATTTGCCCCCGCTACTGGTGTCTGCAAACGAATATGAGTATGACCGAAGAAGAAGTCAAGGCGGGAAAATGCGGTACGAAACCTTACCCTCACAATATTATACCCGACGGAGCGGACGTGGTACCCGAAGGCGCCTACGTCATTGAATTCAAGAGCAAAAAACACGTAAATAAAGACGGCAGCTACAAACATTACAATCCAGGCGTTCTATCACACAAAACCGACGACGGATTCTGCATTCCTTGCTGCTACGGTGAATGGAAATCCGGTCTATGGCAAAAAAACAAGGAAAAATGCCCGGCACCCATCACGGACGACGACGATTCACAACAACCGGTCGATGAAAAAGGCAAACGTAAACGCAAGGCGCAAACGAAAAAACAAGAGAACTATATCATGGGTATTGACAAATTCCCCATCGGACAAGGACGCTGGGGTCTTCTTCCCTTTTCGGTCCAGTCTTTCTTGCACACCGACAATTCAAAGTGCATTTCGAAAACCAATCAAGTGGTCGCCGATCCATCTATACAATGTTTGCTACGCCAAGGAGTCGAAAAATCTGACACACAATCTTTCGTCGCCTGTTTAGCGGCAATGTACGCCTACAAACAAAACCTCGACACCATCCCTTCTATTGCTGAATTCAAAACCATCCTCATTAATACTATTACACTGGATATGTTTATTGCCTATCAAAATGCATCCCTCGTGGCGACGTTCAAACCCAAACGCATCCATATTGCCGACATTGATTTAGACAAATATTCCACCACCGAATTCATCAATACCATCAATATGAATGACAGTGTCCAGGTCGAATTTTTAGAAGATACCATCGCATCTTTCGAGAACTTTCTGAAATTCCTGAAAAACGACCAAGTGGTGATTGACCACAATTATTTATGGGATGTAGCCACCCAAGCCCACCCAAAACTCATGCGCGACGGATACAACCTGGTGATTCTCGAAATCCCCAAAGACGATTTACGCGACAATATTCAAATCACTTGCCCCACCCATTCACAATCATCGTTATTATACGATCCAACCAAAGAAACCGTCATTCTCATTATGCAAACGAACAAACAAGGTACCTATTTCGAACCCATCAGTATGTATGCAGAGGAAAATCAAGACATTAAAATGGCATTTACCGAACAAACCTCACCTGAGAACCTAAAACAAATCCTATCTATTATACAGAAAACCACCAATAAATACTGCGCACCTTTGCCAAGTATGCCGAAACAATATTTCTTCTCGAAAAATATTAGCGCATCGGCCATATTATACGAACTCAAATCGGTGAATTACGAAGTCAATGTGCAAGTTCTCAACTACCAAGGAAAAGTCATAGGATTATATGCCATTCTTCCGCAGGATAAAAGTATTGGAGTGTATATTCCATGCCAGCCATCTGCCGAATTGCCACTTTTAGAAAAATGGTGGATGGAAGACGACGATTTGTGGACCGATTATGAAAACACGCGCAACCGTTTGTTTGCCGTTCATAAAAACACAAACGGAAAAGTATTATGTAAACCCATGTTTAAAGTTCTCGAAGACGGTATGATTGTGGGTATTTTGACCGAAACAAATCAATTCGTCCAGATTTCGCCCATTTCAGAGAACATTTTCGACGACGATGGATTGATCGAAATGGACAGTCACAATTATCTAATCGCCGACAAGGTCATCATGACGTCGCAAACACCTGACGTAAAACGCGCGGAAACTATACGCAAAATACACCAAGAAACCCAATATTACACTCTCTTTCGCAGTATTGTTCGACAGGCCTTGCAAAATTACGACAATCGCGCCCTACGTCAGCAAATTACCGAATTGTTAGATCATACGAATCGTTCTTTATCGTACCGCGAAAAACTCGACAACATGATCATTCTATTACACAAACTCGTTGAAAATAACGTCGTTTTCGCAAAAATGGATGACCGCGTTCTCGATGATATGTCAAAAATGTGTTCTGCTCAAGAATGCGCCATCTTCACCGAGGCCCATATGATTTATGTTCCGGAAAAACATTTATTGAGTGGACTGGACAATCGCGTGATTTATTATGCTCGCGTAGCAGACGAATTGTTGCGATATCGTCGCATTCAATTGTTTATGTTAAATCCATCGGCCTATTTGAATATAGGCGATGTGGATTACAGTATTTACGAAGACGAAATGTTGATGTTGCAATCGCTGCTGGTTCCAGAATATTTCCGAGATTTATTTGTATTTAATGAGAACGAGTATTTGAAAAACATTGATTATGTGAATGCGGTACCTGCTATTTCGCAAAAATATTCAACACAACCTATTACACTTGAAGAACAGCGGAAAATCGAATCGATCGAGAAAAAACCTGGCGAATTGAATATGGATTGTGTGCAGCGTATTCGAGACGAAGTGCAGGGAAATGAACGATCTTTATGGAAACGGATTTTCCCAAAACCAGCGCGCGAAGTGGTGTTTTATCCAACACCGTCGTGTACGTTTTCCATGATGATTTACATTATTGAGAATGTGAACCGGGCCAGGGGTGGAAAAGTCAATGTGAATATAACAGCTCAAAATATCAAGACAATTTTGTGGAGTGCGTACAAAGGATATTTAGACAAACCTGGTTATTTTGAAAAAATAAGTTCGATCTTGAAACATCAAGGCAAGAAAAAGTTTTTCGCAAACGGATCAGATCTGGAAGACATTGTAATGAATTCTCTCTATTATTTGACGGATTTAGACATATGGATCATTGCACAAAAATTGCGCCTACCAATCATCTTGTTCTCATCGACTACGATGAAATCGCTGATTGATCCTACGAAAAAGACGGAATGGATACTTTTAGGCGGTAATTTTCAAGCGGACAAGTATTATTTTGTGCGTTCGCCATCAAAACCCGAGATTGCGGAATATCAATTGATTTTACCTGCGACTGAATTGACACACCCATCCATACAAGAGTTTTATAGCATGGTTCAAATGGCTATGGTGGCAAAACAAGAAAATGTCTTTCAAGATAGTTTGCAAACGGTGGAACAATATTTAGAAAATTATCGATATAAAACGATTGTACGGGTGAAACCAGTTAAGGTGTAAAATAACATTTCGTACATGAATAGCACACCGGATATATTTTATAAAATATTATAGTAATATATATGACTACAATTGCCACTAATTCAACCATCACATATTCTGCAGAGAATGGAATTATGCGTAATGGAGTGAAAGTAACGGCTTGGCCGATAACGATTACTTCGAATGTTACAGTCATATTTGGGTCTAATTTGATACTTACTGCAAACAATCAATATTTTATTTTAAATGGTTCAAATATTATAATTGATGGATTATATAACAATGTAATTGTAGAGAATGTAGTTAATTTTCCCGGGTTGATTAATGGGACCTTTGTTGCTACAATATCTGCTACAATAAAAAATTTTGGGATCATATCTACAGGAACTACCACATTGCAGAGCAACCGCGCCTGGATAGTATATTTTAATTATAATACGGCAACCATTACTCTAAGCAATTGCTATTCTACCGGCAACATGACTAATAATTATACTGCAGGCATTATTTATGCGAATGGTCCAAGTGGTACTATATATTGTAATAATTGTTATTCTATTGGGGACATGAATGGCCAATATAGTGCTGGAATAATGTCTGGTGGATTCGTTTGCTATGCAACCAATTGTTATTCTACTGGGAACATGAATGGCCAGTATAGTGGTGGAATAATGTCTGGTATTGGTGGGGGTGCTGGATCGGCAACCAATTGTTATTCTACCGGGAACATGACATCTAATTGTGGTGGGATATATGGACCTGGTTCGTCAGGCAATGCAATAAACTGTCATTCAAGTGGTTCTATAGCATCCGCAAGTGGCGGAATTTATGGATATTCGGGTAGAGGAAATGCAACTGGGTGTTATTCGACTGGCACGAATTCGGGAGATTTCCAGGGTGGAGGAATTTATGCGTATGGATGTAGCGGCAATGCAACAAATTGTTATGTAGCAGGTGTAAACACAAACAGCAATGACATAGCATCAACCAATGGTTATACTGGAATTATTAAAAATTGCTATTCATTGACAAGATATTATCCTTAATCATCCCCTGATTTACATCAAACATATTATCAAAAATTGTATATCTACATATACACAATTTTTCTCGCTTCTGGGATCGCACCAGCGACCGGATGATACCTATATACAAACCATTAGAGTCATCCTACCGCATGTGCCTTATGTATCTAAACGAGGGTACTCCTATAACGTAAGTAAAAGAACAAATACAAAATCAATAAAAAATACTTACCTTATTTCCCACACCTTACGTGGATTATTCGACAATATATTTAGACGATTAAAATCCCATATTGTAGTCATCGTCACAAACTTCGGTAGACTGTCCGTGAATATTCGCAATATTGTTGTTTATAGCTATGTTTGCAGATGAACATTCGCCCATTTTTTCATCCATATTTTTACTAAAGGCTTTTTCGATTTCTTCGACGCCATCATTCGTATCCATATTTGCTTCGGACAATTTCATCATTTCTTTGATATCTAGTACCACATTAAACGCGTTTGTGCCATAGATACCATGTTGTCCGCACATTACGTTTGCTGATACGCCGCGCATCTGGTCAAATTCACCGTGACGAGCCGCATCTAAGAAGACTTCGGTATGCACCTCGAATGTACCCTTTGCAATCGGACCAATGTCGTCATTCAAAATACCCGATCGGAAAATACTCACCATGTTTTGCGTGCACGTCATGCGGTCACATAATAAACTCAAGTGATGGTAATTGATATAGACATCACTGAATTCCATCACATCGACAAACTCATTGTATATGACTTGACGCGCGGCTTCAATCCCCAGTACGTCGAAGATTTCCTTGATATCATTACTATAGGTGCGTGTGTTGTCAATATAGTCGAGGGCTAATGTTTCTAATAAATTTGTGCCGGTGGTATCCAATATCCACACGTCCTTTTTCACATATTTGCTTTCGTCTTTGACCACCATGTTTTGCAATTTACGCGGTGCGACGTTTTCGATTCCATTTACTCCACGCAATACAATATTATTGAGCAATGTATCCTGGAAATTCTTCAACAAATAGATTTCATCCGATTGATCCAACGATTGTAATACACCTTTTGTTTTCTTACTCGCCTTCTTGAAAATAGACGAGTTCATGCGAATACGGAAGACGAGTTTATCCATATTGTAGTCGGAATAGACGCACGAAATCTCTTTGCCATAATAACTGTTTTTGATGGCAAAATGAATGTCGTCCATAGTAATGTTTTTGTCGAGCAAGGTCTCTGCATCCATTTCCATACGAATAATCCATTTTGACCGAGTAGGTTCCGCATCTTCACCCTCGTCGTTTTCATTGCATTCTTTGACGAGCGCTTCGAACTCGGCATATTGTTCCATCAATAAACGGTCGTCTTCTAGGATCGTGGTCTGTTCATTCGGATCGAAACAGATTTTGATCGATTTCACTACATCTACCAGTTTCGTGTGCTCCATCATATTCGCAAATTGTATAGCACGTTCTTGCACATTTTCGTCTAAAGGTTTTAGATGGACGGTGAGCGATGGATTTTTAGGATTTTTCGTCAAACGCAAGATTTCTTCAATGCGCGGCACACCACGCGTCACGTTCGATTTCGACGCTACACCTGCAAGATGGAAAGTGTTCAGGGTGAGTTGTGTAGTAGGTTCACCAATCGATTGACCCGCAATCACTCCCACCATTTCCCCGGGATGTACAATCGCCTGCTTGTATTTTAGCTCGACGGTTTCTAATAATACCATCAATGCTTTACGATGGAAACGTTTCGCGACTAATAAATCGCGCGGAGACAAATAATAGTAATACATGATTTCGAACAATTTCGTAGGAGGCACAAAATGCAACTTGTGCAACTTCGCGAAATGCTCTTCGATTAGCTGGAAGGCTTCTAAAGGTGTAATATCGACCACCGACGACGAATTTAGGCCGAGTTGCCCTTGAATATTGACAATGATATTCTGGAAAGCTACTGGCAAACGCACCCCATTGTCATCGCGATTTCGGAACAAATCTTCGACTAATTCGGTGCGCCATTGAATCATCTTCTCCACATAACTATAACACATTTTCTTCGAATCTTCGCGCTGTTTTTTCATACGCGTGACTGTTCCTTTGCTATAGATTTCGAGCAAGTTGGTATCGTGGTCATTAAGACCGACAATGTCATAGTGCATGTAAATGTCTTCTAAGGACATTCCGACTAGAGGTATGACTTGATTTTCTACGCGAGTGGTGTCGAACCCGTCATCGCCGTAAGCAAATTGTATGATTTTGCCTTTGCTGTTTCGGACAGTCATATCGTATTCCACTTTCAAGTCTTCGAGGCCCTTGATTAATCTTCGCTGTATATACCCTGTTTGGGATGTATCGCGAACTTGTAATCCATTGGCTAATCCGAAATTGAGGGTGGATGGAATGGTCAAATCATATACTTTAGGATGTTTTTCAATACTGACTAGATTGATTTCGACAATTTTGTCTAATACTACATTGTTATAGGTTTCGAAATTGCGATGACTGGTTCCCCATTTCATGGCCTTCATCTTTTTGTTTTTGTTTTGTTCGAATAACTCGATTTTATCTGCGAATATTTTTCCCCATTGCGCGCGTATAGCTAAGCGATAGGATGGTTTGATATTTTTTGTATTAAAGTTATTTGATTTTAATTGAGTCTTGTACACTTTTCCGAAAACGCCGATTCTCGAGCACAGCATGGCAACGTCTTCAATGAGTCGTTTCGATGCCGAACATACTTCAATCGAGTTTTTCGTAATGGTTCCGTCGCCCGAGAAATATCCGCTCAATAGTCCGAGCACAAATGCTTCAGGTGCAATATATGCTTCGACTGGAACGTGTTTGTTTTCGGCACCACGACCGACTAGTTTGGTCAAGAATTTTTCAAATACACATGAATTTCCGGTAATGGTAGTGGTGACTCCGCCGATTTTGTTGATTTTCGATTTTTCAGTATAAGCAATACCATGTTTGTCAAACCAGTATTTTACAAAAGCGCGCACATTTTCGTCATTCTTGGTGATGGTCACATGACTACTATGGCAATTTCCGTCCGCTAAGAATAATCCGATAAACATACCGTTTTCTTCGTTCAATGCAAAGTGGTCAGGTATGGCCGACGATTTACGAACACCGCTGTATGGATAGACATGACCGTCCTTGATATTGTGGATATTTGAACGAACCGATGTGCGTTGTAATGACGATTTCTTCGAATAAGGAAGTGTGAAATCTTTGCCATTGTGGTCTTCCCACCAGTGCGCTGGGACTTTACGGTCCGCATACTGTTCAATCATTTTTAGCGCCACGTTGAAATCTGTGCCATAGACATATTCGCTCTTTGGCAAGTATTCGGTCATGTCAATGGATTCAAGTATGACGGGTGGTTTGCATAACTCGGCAGTCACTGGAACGCAGTCGCCGATTTTGATATCGGGTGTCAACATTTCCCTAAATTGTTTGGTATCGGGATTCCATATCAAAAGTGATTTACTTTCCGTTACTATAACATTTTTACCGCCGGAGGTTTTGATTTCGTATAATTCCTTTCCAGGGTCGTGACGAGTAATTGCTGTGACTTCTCCCCAGGTAACCACACCATGTTCGTCGGTGGTTGGAATATACACTTCGCCAATATTCATCAATTCCATTTGTTTTTCAGTGAAATGTTGAATCTTGTCAGGTGATGCATCTAATTGTGCGTCTATCCATTTACCGATTTCAATGTATTTAGGCTTGTCGTTTTCAATAATGACAATAGGTGTTTCCCAGGTGACAGATTTACACGCAGTGTCTATCAAGCCGATACGACCACCCATTGCGTGGAAGAAGAGTTCGGGGGCGGTCAATCCGGAAATATAGGAATTTTCAATGAATCCACGGGCTTTCGGAGAATCGTCGAATTTGCTATAATGTGGCAATGTTCGACTGT
>JACCDO010477000.1_pt1 | contig 22093 bp, 16 predicted proteins | sample 7446101 | NCBI WGS metagenome assembly JACCDO01 (sample SAMN15323440, study PRJNA562643) | freshwater metagenome | isolation source: river surface water | place: USA:Blue River Watershed | collected 2017-08-16
CGAGCAGGTCTATCGCATTCCTGAAAGCGGCGCCCTCGAGTCTACTCCAGCAACCGATGCTGTCAAAAACTACTTCGTCTACGGCTACAAGCGCGGAGCAACCGCTCCTGCCGGCCTCACTATTGTATTCTATAATGCGACCCTTAATATATATAGCCGCTACGACCTAAATGAATATAAAACATATACATATTCTTCCGCGGAAGTGGCCGCGCAAATTGCGGCGGAGACCAATTTGCTGCGTAAGGCTGCCCTAATTGTCCAGGATGTCCAGGCGCATCCTACAGCATTTTTGCGGCAAGATGCTGCTGGCAAGCCGCTAACTGGCTGTGGGACAGATGCGGTTGCCTGTTTGCCGTTAGAGAATAACAAGTCATATCGCGTGGATAGGGCTCCATATGCACCAAGTCGGACAGGGCGTTATGAGACTCGGCTGACATTTGAAGGAGCACCTACAACTCTTGGGCAGGCAATTAGTGATGTGTTGCAATGTTATGGAAAGGGTGGGTCGGTGCCTACACGTGATGGGGAGTTCCCAGGATGTAGTGGGGAGTGTTGTGCACCTGAGACAGGTGGTGGTGGCGGTGGTGGAACAACTCTCGATGCGTCGATGTTTGCGCAAACATGTGCTCCGAATACGGAGGCTGAGCAATGCTCACCCGAGCAGGAGCCATCTGCACTGCCTGTGCGTGATGCACCGTTCACCCTTCGGCGGGTGCATAGGAGGCCTCCGCAGACAGCCCCGACCTGTGAACGAAGACGAGAGGGGTTTATTGATGCCGGCACCCTACGTGAAATTCAATATCTGTATAAACAAGCGCATTTAGCAAAGCGGCAGCAGGGTCTAAACTAATTCTGCCCATTGAATAAGAATGGGCAATAGCTTTGTCCTGCCGGCGACGAAATCGGATCCAGAAACACAGTATAAGAAATGCAAGCGGCGTGAGGCGGATGAATACAACCTTCTTTTACGCCAGTATAATGCGCCCTTCGAGCACCTCGTTCGTTGGACGGGGGCCACTCTCGAGCCAGTGCAGCAAGGCCAAGCAATTGCGAGTCTCGTCTACAATCCGCCTCGGCCACCCCCGTGGGTCGCCAGCGCGTTTGATGTTTCCTTTGAGCGAGATATTGCAACCTATAATTTGCAATTACAGAAGTTCAATGTGAACCGCGCGGACCCTCGTATGGAGCGCGTCTACAACACACCGCCTGTGCCAGCGCCTCCTGCGGAAAGTCTGTTAGAGGCCGATGATGCCGCTGCCCAGGTGCGCGGCGGTGTTGCAAATCCTCCTGCACCGGCGACAGATGGGGAACCTGCGAGCATTGAGGATGCAATTCGCAAGGCGAATGAGACGGATCCGAATCGCATTGCATATATTCGCATGTATTTTGCCGGCAAGCAATACAAACTATATGGGCAGAATTACGATGACTGGGTCTATTATAATCCTCCGAAGGCTGGTGAGCAGGTGTATGACAATTTGCTGAGGAGTTTCATGGTGCTTTATGAGCAGATTCGGGCGCTACATGCACTAAATACGGGTAGTGAGGTGTTTTCGATGCCATTTACGGTGCCACAGAGGCCTGGCTCCGCTGCGGTTGCAGAAGGTTTCGCAGACCCGACAACCTGTGTTGATATTAACACGGCGCAGCAGAATTGGTATTTGTCCCAGGTGATTGATACGGAGGGCAGGCGCAACTTGCAGCAGGAGTTCTGCCGCAATGCGGGGCTCACCTATGACCCACTCCAATGTGGTATACGGCGGTGTGTGCAGCGCGTGACAGACATGACGAGTGAGGCAGGGGCGGCGGAGGCGGCCAAATACAATTACAATCAGTCTTCATTCAGCGCGTCCAATTATCCGAGACCACCTGATAATACTCGTTATCGCCAGCAATTAGGGCAGACAATACAAATTTCCGATATTAGTGGCTATTTCACACAGCTCAATAAATACAACTTTTACTGGCTGAACCAGAATGGCTGGAGGGAGGCGACGCAAGCTGCCGAGGAGAAGCCGTATAATCCGCCAATAGCTCCTTGGATTACGGAGGCCAACCCTGCGACTGCAGGTGACCAACAGTTCCTCTCGGCGGTGGCGGCCTTTAATACGAGGGCGAAGGACCTTATACAGCGTTTTAATAATTATGAGGCAGTCCAATTACCGGCTGCGTTTGGCTCTCTACCTGCCCCGCCGCCCTATCCGAACCTGCTTTATGAGATGTTGATGAGGCCGCAGCAGTTTGTCCGTCCGCAGAATGCTGGTGATATTCCTGTGCAGCAGCCTAGCGGTCCGCAAATTACATATAGGCTTCCTGTCGCAGAGGCCGGTCGTATTTACAGCGAAGTTGCCCAGGCTCCTCCGCCACCGCCGCCGCCTGCGCCAGAGAGACCAGCCTGCAATGATTTATCGGGCGGCTGCGTCGTATATGATGATGAAGTGAATGATGTGGCAAAACGGCTATTAGAGGAGATGAGGGCGAAGCGTATGAACTCAGCCGGCATTTCCTATGCAATGAGTCGGCCGAGAATACCCGAAGCCGCCGTAAATGACCGTTTGGGCAACTATTATAACCGTATTATGAATGATATTCGAGAGAGTATTCCAGCAATCCTCCAATCCTCTAATTGCAACTAGGCCCCGGTTTTATCATGCTTATTAAATCTATACATGTAATAAGCATGCCTTTCGATTGTAGGAATTACATTGAAAATATTGAATATAATTTGCAACTCTTGCCTGAGTATAATAATATATATAGAGTCAGCGTAACAGATGTGCAGCAACTTGGGTCGTCTGGGTCTGAAGTTGGGTCTGTTAAAATGTGCGATGTGAGTTTCAATTACGTGACACTCGACACTGGTTATACGCAGAGAGCTGCGAGGCGTATAACATTTGAGGCAGACGCTGATGGCTATTATGCAATTAGAGATATTAGCGCAGAGCCGCCATCCGCCTTTGTGAACCAGAATGTGACTGAGCAGGAGGTCCTTTCTTATTATAAGGAGTTGCGTCAATATAATGAGAACTGGATAAAATATGGATGGAATAGGCAGCCGGCTGGGCCTTATAACCCACCGCGGCCGAAATGGTCCGATCAGCTATTTGAGCGTAATGTGCAATTATATAATCAGAATCTTACACAGGCGCGGCCATATATTGCACAGGCGCTAGCGCGGCAATCAGGGTCGAGCCCCCTCCTAAATGAGCTTTTTCGCAAGGCGGTTGCGCCGGTTCCTGCGGACCCATTGCCACCGCGTGTCTCCAATGTGCTTGTGCCTTATAAGAGGGCGCCAAGCGATTTGGAAGTTGCACTCAATGATGAGCGTGATGCGGCCGACACAAATGAGCAGACAATTACTGGAGCGCAGGCAACATATGACTCGCTCCTATCGCCGTCGAGCCCGTATTATGACCCGCCTGTAGCTGGTGATGATTATGAAACAGTTCTTATTAAATTGAATAAGGCATTTGATACTGCCGCTGCATCAGGCTCCACCTCCGCCAATTATGCGGGCTCGGACCCATCACCCTATAATCGGCGGTTGGCTGGGCGTCTGGCGCGCACATTCCCTGTGCCTGGGCCAGTGCTACCTGCGACAAATATCCCTGCAGCAACCAATTATGCACCGTATACATTTACGGAGCGGCAACAGTATCTAATTGATTATACGCCAGTTAGTGATAAGGGGGCGCTCAAAGGGAATATGTGCAAATCGCTCGGGTATTTGCCGATGGCAGAGGCTGCGGCGACCAGCCTCTGCAACGAATCTGATGGCGATTGTTGTGCACCGCTGCCCGATATTCCCCGCTATACAGGGTCGCTACAAGAGGGGTTCTCTGGAAGTGCAAGCCATCGTTATCATGATTTGAGTGGTGTTGTGCAGCGGCAGCAGCCGCGAGGCTGCGCAGTGAACTCGGTGCCGCTCGGTAACAGGACGACGACTGTAAGTGTGCCAAGTCGTCCACTCAATGTTGACACATCCCATCGACTCTTCTCGTATCGCATGTCGAATCCTGTGGAACATTGTAGGCCGAGGTCCCAGGAACCGCAGACAGTTGACCAGGCACTTGCTGCGCTGCGTCCTGCACTTGCAGCGGAGGTGCGGAAAAATCTGCAAGGCGACAAGATGTTCGGTCTGCGATGCCCTAGCTCCTGCCTGCAGGACTAGAGCACGGATGCGGCAGCTGTCTTAGCCAAAGCTGCAGCAGATGTTGCAACAGTTAGGAGATGTTTGCCACCTGCTGAAGCACCCGCTGCCACAGTCTGCTGCAGCGTAGCCATCTGCGCAGCCCCTGCATCATTCAATATCTTCCTAAATGTCATATAGCAATCAATATAGTCCTGCGTCTCTAATTGCACCATCTGCTTCAATATATCATCATTAATTAATTTTGTGCATTCGCCCTCAATAAAGGTCGAATATGCAATATGTTCGCATTCATTTAGGAGGAGATAGTGAATTGTTTGGAGTTGTGTGTCTTGTCGCGTGTAGGCGCCGAGGAGTTGTGCGCGTTCATTAATTGGGAGTGCGAGGAATGCTCTGTAGGAGTCGAGGACGATTGGTTTCAAGTAGAAGACGAGTTGACCGACAATTGATTTATAGAAATCGCCGAGGAATTGCTGTTCAATCTTAATGAGGCTGTGACGACGTTGAAGGACTGCGCTGTAATTATGGAGGCTGATGGAGAGGTAGGAGGAGATGACCCAGAGGAGGCATGCAATGGCGATGGAATAACCGATGTCGACGGTTGCTTGGGCGGCATTTAGGGCGCCGCCGATGACGATGCCGATGGTATATCTGTAAAAGAAATATCCCCATGTATTTGGCGGTGTTTCGGGGACGGGCCGCAGGATTTCGGGGAGTAGCGAGGGGCTATGACGGGCAAAGAAAAAGAGGACACTGCCGATGACTGCGATGAGTTTGAAGAGGCTGGCAATTAGGAGGATGAAATAGGCCATGTAGGATGTGGTATGGACTGCGCGGCGCATGCGGATTTGTGTGATGTAGGAGGAGACTGGGTGGCGGCGGAAAAGTTGGTCAGTCCAGCGCTTGACGTAGGTATAAAAAAGTCCGCGCTGATTGGCGATGTCGGCTATCCAGCGATGCACAATGATGTCAAATTGCTTCGACTGTAGCTTGGCACTTGTGAGGCTCTCTGTATTGTAATGTTTGGCAATTTCGGCGCTTTCCGTGGCGGGCCATTCAAATGGCTGTAGGGGAGCTAAGAGGGAGTCGGCGAGGGACTGGGTTGATGATGCAGTGCTCGCGGCAGCACTGCTCGCGGCGCCAGTTGATTGCTGGGACCGTGAATCATCGGTTGCTTGCATATTAAGTATATTAATTGCAAACGGTCCTTAACATGTCTTTGCGACCGCCTTTGGTCCGCAGCTATCGCTGCTCATCCGCGGCTCCGCCAATGCTTGTCGCACACATTACAAATATATAGGAATTTCAAGTTAACAGGGTCATATTTCATATAAATGACGTCCCGCTCTGCTCCGCCCATGTTAGAGGGGCATTCTTCGGCGGGGCATTTAATATTCTTCACGTGTGGAAGGGTCGGGTCGAGTTTCGTAAATTCATTTAGGAGGACTTTGTAGCCTTCATTTACCTTCTCCTGCAGGTTCGTTTCAAGGATGAGGCAGCCCTTCTCCTCCTGCTCCTCGAAGCCACATGCGCGGCATTGGCGCCACAGCTCGGGGCTCGAAGTACCATCCTCATTTTTGACCTCCTTATTGACGAGAAAGAGGAAGTAGCGGCATGTAGGGCAGAACTTAATCGACATTCTATGGATATCTTGGCTATTTTGTTCGCCGCTGCTGCCACATCAATTTTTGACCGGCAGCCTTGCTGGTTGACACCCACCGCCTATATGTATTTCGTCGACTGCCGCGGTATCCCTTTAAATATATATAAGTGCCGGAAGCCGGTCGCGAAAATTGATGCGCGGCGATTTTCAAGCAGCCTAGTAGACCACAAGCCAAAATGTCCGTTAGTTCTATTCATGACCACCCCCTAAATGCATTCTTGCGCGAACGTAAAGTGGACGGTCGCACAAGTGGCTTTACGCTCACGAAGATGAGCAAGGAGGGTGGTGGCAAATGGGCAGTTAGTGATGCAGATTATCCGCAGTTCCTCGACCTACTGCACGACTATCTCTTTGTGAAGGAGTTTCGTGCGCAGAATCTGGTCGAGCAGCGCCGTGCTGATGGCTTCTCACCACTCCTAATTGACCTCGATTTCCAGTATTCCCCGCAACATGCAATGACTCACCGATTTGATGATAAAAATCTCAAGTCATTCGTCAAACTATATGTTGATACACTCAAGGACATCTTCGACATTTCCGGTAGCCATTCCGAGCTCCGCTTCTTCGTATGCCTGCGAGAGACTCCCTATGAAAAGAAAGGAGGTGCCACGCGGGTCCTAAAGGACGGTGTTCACATTGAGTGCCCTGACCTCTGCTTGCATGCGGAGATGCAGCAGGTGATTCGTCTGGCGATGCTGGAGAAGGAGGCAGTTAGGCGGGCGTTCGATGGGACCGATTATACGAACGCGGATGCGGATGTATATGATGAGTCGGTCATTAAGAAGAATGGCTGGTTCTTCTATGGCGAGTCGAAGCAGGATATTCCTCCGTATAAGTTGACGACGATTTGGTCCTGGTCAGCTGCGACGGACAGCCTCCAGAAGAAGCCAATTAGTGGATATACAAAGCGGCAGCTACTTGAATTGCTGAGTATCCGTTATGGTGTGGAGCCTGTGACGCCGGCAGTTAGGGAGGGTCGCCAGGAGGTATTTGACCATTACAAGGGTCTGCTTGCGAAGCCGGCGGCTGCTGCTGTGGCTGCGGCTGCCCCAGCAGAGGAGCCGGCGGCCCAGGAGCTCATCGCCGAGCTGAATGCAGTTGTTGACAAGAGTTACACGGAGTCCGAGATTGCAATGGCCCGCCGGTTCGTCCTCGAGTGTCTTGCAGATAGTCGCGCAGACGGCTATCAGACGTGGCTCGACGTCGGCTGGTGTCTCCACACGATTGACCCGTCCGAGGAGGGCTTCAATCTCTGGATGGAGTTCAGCCGGCGCTCCCCGAAGTTCTCGGCAAATGACTTGCGTGACCTCCAATACAAGTGGGCGACGAATTGGGGCAAGCCTCCTGGCAGCAGTAGCCTGAAGATGGGCACGCTCCGTATGTGGGCGAAGCAGGACAACCCCGAGAAATACAAGGAAATCATCGACGCTGACACGATTGATTATATCTTGCGCACAGTGCGTGGCGGCCATTATGATATTGCGAAGGTGATGTATCGGCTCTATTCGGACCGTTATACGGCCTATGTGGAGAAGCGCAATATTGAGTGGTATGAGTTCCGTAACAATACGTGGGAGAATATTCCGCAGGCCTTCAGCATTCGCTCACAGCTCTCTGAGGAGTTCACCGATTATGTGTGGGAGGCGTATAGGCAGAAGCGGCGGCAATTAGAGGATAAGGGGATGACGGAGGGTGTGCGGGAGACGAGTAATGAGCAGACGAAGTTGCTGCTGAAGGTGATTGACAAGTTGGGGCAGACGGAGTATAAGTCGTCGATTATCAAGGAGGCATCGTCGCTCTTCCACGACAGGGATTTCATCTCCAACCTCGATTCCAATCCAGTGCTCGTGGGAACTGCGACGACGGTGCTCAATATCCGCACGGAGACGGGTGACCCTGACCGGCCCTACAAGGTGACTTGGCGCCCAGGGAAGGCGAGCGATTATGTGAGTTTCCAGATGGGCAATTATCCGAATGAGCGGCTGAAGCCTGTGATGTATGTCCCATATGACCCTGCGACTGCGGCTGCGGACCCGATTCACAGGGAGATTGATGATTTCATGGAGAAGGTGTTTCCCAGGGCAGACCTGCGGGCCTACATGTGGCGTCTCATGGCAGCACATTTAGAGGGTGCGAACGTGGAGCAGCTGTTCTTCATCTGGACGGGACGTGGTGGTAATGGTAAGTCCGTGCTTGACAAGATTATGCGCTACACGTTCGGCGATTATGCATTTACGCTGCCGTCGACGGTGTTGACTCGGAAGTCGGGCGAATCGGGTGCGGCCAATCCAGAGATTATTGGTATGCGGAACAGACGTTATATTTCGATGACAGAGCCTGAGACATATGCGACGGGTGGCGCGGCACCGCTCAACATTTCGTTGATGAAGAAGTATACGGGTAATGACCAGATTGAGGCGCGCGGTCTCTTCCAGGAGCAGCAGTATTTCAAGATTGCCGGCCGCATTCATCTTCTGTGCAATGAGAAGCCGGCAATTAACTCCAATGACGGCGGCACTTGGCGTCGTATTCGTGTGATTCCCTTTGAGGCGCTCTTCAAGGACGCGGATGACCCTGAGTGGAAGAATCCTGACATTCGCCACATCCACCTAAAAGATTACACGCTGGAGGACCGGATTAAGCGCTGGCCGCAGGCGCTATTTAGCCGTCTGGTATGGATTTATGAGAATGAGTATTTGAAGAATGGCCTCAACCCTGAGCCGCCGATTGTGAAGCAGGCGAGCGAGGAATATAGGGCAAAGTCGGACCATTTCGCGGCATTTAAGGCGGCGCGCATTCGCACGGGAACGAATCCTGAGATTTTGGCGAGTGAACATATGCTCAGCGACATTTATAAGAAATATGTTGCATGGCATGCGGAGTTCGCGGCAGGGATGCCGAAGCTGAAGATGGACGAGGTCGGCAACCGCTTGGAAGATTTCCTGGGCAAGCCCCAGGGAACGCGTAAAATCTTCAAGAAGGTGATTGTGTTCGGCAGTGATGAGGAGGTGGACTCCTTTGATGCGCCGACGCCGGCAGAGGCCTATTAACCTCGTATCTATGCATACACCTATTATGCATACACCCATTATGCATAACCGGTTATGCATACACCCGTAAAAGACTATAGCCAAGAATAACAACAATTATAGAGCCACCTACAATATATAAGAGTGTTTTTTTATTCCAGCCCGTCCGCTTTCCCATATAAAAGAAGAAACTGATGAAGCAGAATGTGAAGGCGAGAGTTAGGATGGCGAGGATATAGTCTTGGAGTGTGTATACTTTTTCTCGCGGCTCTCCAGTTAGGGCGGGTGCTTTTTCTGCGAATACTGTATCATCTGCGCCGGCCGTTGTTTCGAGTTCCTTTATTTCTGTGGCAAGGGCGTCGCGCTCCTCTTTGAGGCTGCGCTCCGTTTGTTGCAACATTGCGAGTGTCTCCGTATTTGGGAAATTATCACGGATTGCGCGCAGAGTTATCATATGATTTGTTGCAATGGCGCGGGCATCGACGAACTGCGCCTGCAGGGTATCAAATGAGGGTGTTGCTCCTGCTGCGGCCTCGGGCATACTACGGAATTATTGGGAAATTTAATTAGAATTGATAACTAGCAGCGCGTGTTCCTGCGGCAGTTGCAGCTGAGCCGAGACCAGTGAGGGCGGAGGAGAGGCCGCCGAGTGCAGCTGCAGCGGCTGTGTTGGCACCTGCCTCCAGATTTCCAGGCAGATTTGTGACAAAGTCGACGGCGGCCGGGCAGTTTGGCATATTAAGAATGGGGCCAGCAGACTGGAAGCGGCGCTTATTCCAATAGCGCTTGTCACGCTTGAATGTCGTATATTGTGCCCTGTATACAATTAGGAAGACGACAATTGCCGTGGCGATGAATGTGAGGAAAGATGCGAGGGGTCCAGTGATGAATCCGATGCGCCAGAAGCCGCCGATGATAGTGGCAGTTAGGACGCCGAAGAAGATATATTGGTAGACGAAGATGGACTCCTGGCGATTGGCGCTAGTCCATTCGTTGATTTCGAATTGGCGCATGGCATTATCATGTTTGATGTTGGCCGTTGCAGCATCACCTTCGATATTGGCCTCGGCACCCTGTAAATAGCCGGTCTGCATTCCGCTGATATAGGCAATGTCGCGCAGCTTCGATGCGGCTGTCAAATTATTCACCGCACCCTCTAATTGCTTGTTCAAATAGGAGCCGGCCTGGCCAGGTATTTGACTGCGGATTGCGCTACCGTCGGACCCACCAATCGTCTGTATTGTTGCAGCAACGGAGCTGAAATCGGCGCTGCCTGTGATTGCAGCATTTAGACTCTGAAATGCTGTAGCCATATCTAATTGATATGCTTACAACAATTCTTGAAGGCGCCTGCTTATGTTGCCCTATATACATAGAACAGCATGCCGAGGGCAATTAAGTTCATAAATGTGTAGAGTAGAACAAGATTGCCATTTGCCTTGCCCTTTTGTTTGGTATATTCGACCATTTTTTTGTATAATGCAGTATTTGCATTAGGGGAGGCGAGGTCATTTCCTTGTTCGGAGAGTGCTTTCATGCGGACGGCGAGACTTGCATTTAGGGCAATAGTATTTGCGGAGGAGCCATATGTGAGGCGCTGTGTTGTGAGGTGTCTCATTATAGAAATACAGTCGAGGAGTCGCTGATTGAGAAGGCGGGCGGCTGTGAGCCAATCTGCGCCTGCGGCTGCGCTTGCGCTCGCGGTCGCGGAGAGTTCGATAAGTTTTTGGATGACGTATGTGTAGCGGACGGTGTAATAACAGTATTCTGTCTGCAGCTCTTGCATTGCGGTCTCATCTGCAGCGAGGTAGGTGTGGATTGTTTGGGAATCTGCTGTGGTCGGTGGGGCTGCCTGGAGTTTATTGGCAGTCTTGAGGGCCTCAATGTGTGTTTGCAGGGCAGCATCTGTCATTGTGTTATCGGCATTGCGTGCAACTGTCGATGTTGGCAGCATGGATGTTGTGTAGGCAGCGTTGGCCTCAGTTAGGGTGAATGCGGTGGTTGTGGCGGCGGGGCAGGAGAGTGCAGGGTATGTGACTGTTTGGGGGAATGTCGGGTTTGGGATACAGCATCCGCAGCCTGCGGGGCAGCCGGCAGGTTGTGGGCCATCTTCGGACCAGTAGCCGCCTACATTGAGACAGCTGCTGCGTGATGTGGCTGCTGGATTGCAGGTGTAGGGGGCATCTACAAAATTCTCGTATTTGAAGATGGCCGGCCCGTAGTTTACTGCAATTAGGATGATGATGGAGAAAACTAGGAGCACAATAAATGGGCGCTTATATTCTGTGAAATCTCCCATACTAGTATTACTATTAGAAGAGATTTAGAGGGCCGAGGACGGAGGCTGGCGTCTACTTGAAATAGGTGGACAGTCCTGGGCCGGTTGTTCCAACTTTGAAGATATCGCCGAAGAATCCTGTAGGGGCCGCTGGGGCGGCGGCTGCAGGCGCAGAGGACCCGAAGAGTCCTGTAATGGGCTGCATTGCCTGTGCGACTCTCTTGTTGAAGGAGGATTCAGTGACTGTGGGGGCGTTTATCTTATATAAAAAATGGATGCCTCCAAGGAGGAATGCGACACTTAGAGTGAAGAGTGTCGGGATACTTAATTGCCGTAGAGGGCGGTCAATTAGGTAGAGTTGGTGGTAGCTCACATTTTGCTCCACAGTTTCAACAGAGCGCTTGCGGGCTGCGGCGGTATCTGCCTCTTGTTTCACTTGTGCATGTTCCTCTTGGAGGTTCTTGATTTCCTGTTGAAGTGCTCCAATATTTGTGGTAATTGCACCGGTGTCTGTGTTCCGTGATGCATTTGTGATGAGTTGCTGGAGTTGTTGATTGAGCGTGGTGTAGCGATTGAGGGCGGCGGTGATGGTTGCTGCGTCGGCGGTTGAGAGTATGCGGCGGGTTGCGAGTGCGGCGTCGAGTTCAGCATTTAGGGCGTCGATTTGGGTTTGAAATGCTGCGGCTGATATAGCTGCGGCTGTTGGTGCTGCTGCGGGTGCAGCAGTAGCGGCGTCTGATGCTGCCGGCATTCTATGGTGTGCACACACGATAAACTTCGTATACACCTGCAGAGGGAGATGGACGAGTAATCTTTACGATGTCACCGGGAATGAGGCCTAGCCAGCGTGCCTGCATATCTGTGTGGAACTTGATGACGGGTAGCTGGAATTTGGAGTTTAGCATGAGTTTTTCGAGGAGTGCTGCATGCTGTTCTTCGGGGACCTTTTCATGGGGCGGGACGAGGACATGCTTCGTGGGATTGTTTGCGAGATTGTAAATGGAGAAGACGGAGACCTTCACTTTATTGTTGAGCCACTCATTGAGGGCAGTTGCATCGGTGCTTTCGGTGACATTATCACGGATGAGTGCAATGACTTCGAGTTTATCGAGGATGGGGTCAGTGACTTTTTCAGCGGCAATCTTTGGGATATTTCCCTTAAATTTGGTATCAAGATAGAGGACGAGGCATTTCTTCTCGGGGTCTTCTTTATGGGGTGCCACGAATTCGGCGGAAGCGAATTTGGTGGACATTGCCTTGGTCTCTTTTGGGGAGAAGCGGCTGTAGGGGGAGACTTCGAAGCCGCGGCTTTCAAGGAGTTCCATTAGGGTGATGCGTGAACGATAGAAGACGTTGGCGAATTCGAAATCATCTGCATTGGAGGCCATTTGGTGCTGCTACCTGGTTTGGGTAGAAAATGAAAATCAACTTTTGCACGGGTCGGCCCGTGCACGGCCGGCTCGGGCCGCTACGCGTCCCTACGCAACGGTCAATTAGGGCGTTGCACCCAATCTCCTAATTGCTATAAGAGGGCTGCATACAACTCCCTAATTGGTCCGCGGGGCTTTAGGCCCTTTGCCGTCTGCCAACGGCGGTGGCTAGCTCGGCGGCTTCGCCGCCTACGCAACAATCAATTAGGAAGTTGCTTACAATCTTCTAATTGGGCATATAAGGCTTTATGCAATTTGCCATAAATTGCCTTTATTTTATATGAATATAATTACGATATAACACATACTTTCTAAATGGTAGATTACCGGCATTTAGGTATTGTTAAATTTATAATGTTTGCAGATTGCCAATGAAATAACGTTAAATATGCTTATTTATTTTTATAAACTTACGGGCTTCAATGTAGTATAATGAAATTTTATGGGCAATTTAATCCACAATTAGACCAATATTTATATGAGAATTTTTTTACAAATCATTATAATGGAACATCTATTGAAGCAGGAGCATCAAACGGTGTTTTAGAAAATAATACCAAATTTTTTGAAGAGACAATGAACTGGAGAACAATTAATGTAGAGCCTCTTCCATCTTGGTATAGTGAACTAGTTGTAAATCGCCCAAATAGTGTTAACATCAATAAGGCGTTACACCCAACCATTGACGATGGCGAAGTGATTTTTAGTATACCTGATATTGATATTTATGGGCTTAAAAATCATTTAGGAAGTTTGAATCGCATTAATATTGAAAAATACAATTATCCGATTACAGATATAAAAGTAAATACAATTACATATAATAAAATTATAACAGATAATGATATTAAAAGTCTGGACCTATTTATACTTGATATAGAGGGGTATGAGGTTGAATTTCTAAAATCATTTAATGAATGGAAAATATATCCATCTGTTTTTGTCATTGAAATAGGACACCTTAAAATGCATGATCAAATAACAGATATAATTAAAGATAAATACACATTACACTCTCAGTTATTTGTAAATAATATTTATGTAAAGAAGTAGGGTTTTATATTATATTGGATGCAAATAGGGAGTGTAAATACAGTTTTCTTAAAATATTATAGCAACAATTAGGGATGGTGTGAAATCTGCAAAACGCAGATCTGCGAATCGCAGATGACACCTGCCTGTCGAGCCAGGTCGGCAGGTCAAACATTCCTGGCAGGAATGTCTGCCACCTGAAAATTGCAGATCTGCGTTTTGCAGGTTGGCAGGTTTGTTTTATTAATTAGCATGTAACAAATATTCCCTAATTGCTATAAGGGGTTGTATGCAATCCCCTAATTGACCGCAGGGAAGTCTTTAGGCCGCCTGGGCGGTGGCAGCCCCCTATCATTTAGGGATGTGCAAACTACTCCCTAATAATTATAATAGATACAATTAGGGGTGTATGGGATATTGAGACGTGTGCTTGAATCTGCAATTTGCAGATCTGCAACGTTGGCAGATGACAACTGCCTGCCGAGGCGGCGGGCAAACATTCCTGGCAGGAAAGTCTGCCGGCCTGGCGGCCTGCGATTCGCAGATCTGCGATTTGCAGATTGGCATGTCAATTAGGAAGTTGAACACAATCTCCTAATTGATATAATGATGCAATTAGGGAATTGTTAATATTCCCTAATTGACCGCTGCGTAGGCTTGGTCCGAAGGGCCATAGCCGAGCTAGCGACCGCCGTTCGCAGACGGCTTAGGAAGTTAAACACAATCTCCTAATTGATATAATGATGCAGTTAGGGAATTGTTAATATTCCCTAATTGACCGCTGCGTAGGCTTGGCCCGAAGGGCCATAGCCGAGCTAGCGACCGCCGTTCGCAGACGGCTTAGGTGGTTGAACACAATCTCCTAATTGATATAATGATGCAGTTAGGGAATTGTTACTATTTCCCTAATTGACCGTTGCGTAGGCTTGGCCCGAAGGGCCACAGCCGAGCCGGCCGTGTGGGCGCCGACCGCGCATAGCGCGTTGGGTCCTTCGGACCTAACGCCCACTTTAGTCCAACTTCCGCACAGTAATAACTGCCGACGAGGGAATGCTACTGCCACCCTCTCCACCGATGGAGGCTGCAGGCGCCGAATCAAAGCGAACCCCTCGACTGCGCCCACCAAGTGTTCTGCGACCGCCTCCACCCTGTGTGGAAGGCCCCGCAGCTGCCGCCCCGTCCATCGACGGCAATTCCGCAGATGCTGCCTCAATCTCCCGCTGGTCGAGACCCGATGCTGCCATCGCCTCAGGACTCGTGTCAATCGCCAACACAGGAGCATCCCCAGGAACTGCCACAGGAGCCGCGGCCATTCCAATCGCCGCCTCCGTATCAACCGCCCCCGCCGGCACACCTGCAGCAGCATCAAGAGAGCCCTCAGGCCCCTGAACAGGCGCAGCCTCCACGAGTCCCTCTACAACTGCCTCATCATCAGCCGCAGTCGCAACGGCCGGCAACATGCCCTCAGGGCCGGCATCAGCCGCCTCAATCGCCGGTGCAAACGGCACAAGCGACATGCCAAGTGTCCGTGCGGCCTCCTTCACATCCTCAATGTTCGGCGGCGCAGCCTGCTCAATCAGCCCCGCAACCTCCACCTCCTCTAATACGCGCGGCTTCAGCTCCGTCTTCCGCTCATAATCACCCTCCTTCAACTCGAGCACAGGCGCAGCCAACTTCTGCACACCCTTCGTGGTCACAAAGCGCATACCCATGTTCAAGTATACATTCAACTCCTGCTCCAGCAACTTCGTCGCATAGGGAATCTCGATGTGTGTAATCTCCGCAGTCGGTTTCGTAATTGGCGGGACAATCTCCAAATTATTCACTGAATCCCCAGAAAACTGTATAGGGCCGTCACACAAAGTGCACACGGCAATTCCCAACTTCGGATTGAAAACCGGCACAGTGCCGCAACCAGTGCAAATAGGGAATACCTGGCCATCACTGCGCTTCATAAATGACTCCCGCTGGAATCCCGCAGCACCATGGCACACAATTGCATCACGCTCCTGCTCACCAATCTTCAAGCCACCCTGTGCACCACGTCCACCTGTCGGCTGATGTGTGCGCTGCTCCTTGCGACCCTTGTCACGCGCCTGCCACTTATCCTCCACCATGTGCTTCAAGCGCATACCATAAATCGGCGCAATGAAAATATCACAAGGAATCTGCTGACCCGTCTGGCCATTGTAGAGCATCTCATTACCATATCTCTCAAAGCCCAGCGCCTCTAATTGGTCCCCTGCTGCGATAGCCGGCGTCCCCTCATTCATAAACGCTGTGCCATCCATATGTGCACCCACCTTCACACCCACCTTGCCCATAATCTGCTCCATGAGCTGTCCCATTGTCATACGACTTGGGATGCTGTGCGGGTTCACCAGAAAATCTGGCACAAGGCCGCTGCCAGTCCGTGGCATATCATGAGCACGCACCAACATACCAATCGTGCCCTTCTGGCCGTGCCGATTCGAATTGCCTGTCCATACAGGTTTGCCATTTAGACGGACATAAAAAATATGAGATGGAACCTCAATACAATATACAGAGCCTGTATATTTTACCACAGAAACATCTGCCGCATCTACTAAATATTCACCAGCCTCTGATTTAAAATATGCAGAATTCCCTAATAGACCGCGTGCTTCAATTAGAGAATATTTATCATTTATTTGCAAGCGTGCTAACATTTTATGTTCCATTGTTGCACATATTGCAATATTTTCATTATTAACATTATACATATCTTCATCAGTGCATGCAAATGAGTAGAAACCAGTTGGTGAAACAAATTCAGTTGCACCTGTGGATGGGTCAGTTAGGGAGTATACTTTATCTGTTGTTAAAACTGTTGCAATTGGTTTCCAACCAGCATCCGTAAGAACTTCATGTTCTGGTGTCAAGCAGAATTTATCACCCAGCTCAGGCTTGCGGTCCTGGCTCACGCGAATCTTCACCAGGCGCATGCCCATGTTATTCACCGTCACCACAACATCCTCAACGCGCCCCCGCGTCCATACTTGCGGCGTCAGTGAACTATCCTTCATATCTCCGCGGTCATTTATGATATATGCACCCACAATTACGGTCATTTCATCAACATATTCGCCGACCTTAATGACGCCGCGCTCATCGAGCTTCGTGTAATCGAGACCAGGCTTGAGGTCCATCCACGCCGTAATTGACGCAGGATTTCCAATACGGACCTTCGTAAATGTCCGCTGGTCATCCTCCTCAAATACCTCATATGTTCGATAGGCAATTGAGCGGAAAAGGCCACGGTCCACCGCGTCGCGATTCATTACAATACCGTCCTCCTGATTGTAGCCCGTGTAACAGCAGAGTGCGAGAACAATATTCTGGCCATAAGGAAGCTTGCCTTCGCCGAAATAATCCTGATAAATGGTGCGTGTCAAAGGTGCCTCACCATAACAGAGGATATGTGCATTATTGTCGTAGCGGTTCTGCCAATTTGTCGCATACATGCTGAGGGACTGTTTTGATTGTGCGCAACCGAGCTGGTTACGTGGGGACTGATTGTGGTTCGGGAACGGAATCTGCGAATTCACTACAGAGAGAATCGTGCTCGGATGGATTTCAATGTGCGTCGTCTCTGGCACAATCAGCTCAGGAAAATTGGCCACATATGCCTCATTCTGCTCATAGGGGTCCACATACTCAATAGGAGCCACATGAGGTGCCAGAACCTGCTCATAATTCTCAATTGTAGGATTTTCAATATCAGCCAGCGGGTCCGTAAATGTAGATGTATCGAGGCCGATTTCAGCGCGGTCAGGGTGTGTGCCAATTAGGAGGTCACGCCATGTAGGGAGGCCGGCAAGGCGCTTGTAGGGCACCCGTAATTGCTGGTTAATCCTGCGCGCCCTGCTGCGGTTCTCGGCAGCCACTGCGGCATCCTCCTCATTTGCAGCAGCTGCTCCAGCGCCAGCACCAGCACCTGCGGTAACAGCCTTCAACACAATTAGAGGGCGGACAGGGCGACCCTCGTCCATATAGACAGCCACGCGTTTCGTGCGGATATTAAATGTAATAGAGGTTGTCGGTGGCAGGAAACCAGTGTGTTTGAATAATTTAAGGAGGCGAGTGAGGCGCATTGGCACATTTGTGAAGCCTACAATACCTGCATTTACATAGATGGGGGTCATTGCCATACGCTCATCACGGGTCACCTCATCACATTTACGGAGATGCATACGATTGTGTAGCCATTGGACAAAGGGACGCGGGTCAGTGCCCGTTGAAATATAGGCCAGGATTGTGAGGTTCTTGGCAACACCGATGGACGCACCACCAGGCGTCTCATTTGTGCAGAAATAACCAAACTGGCTAGGATGCAGATGGCGCGGCCCAGTGAGTTTGAGGCTCGTGTCGAAGCTGCTGACGACGCGTCGGCAATGACTCATGAAGTCGAGGTAGGACATGCGCGACAGCGCCTGGAGCACACCTGACTTCTCGTCACCAAGATTGGACCCCCAGCGCCCCTTAAAGCCGCGCATGAGACCCTCCGTGATAAATTCACGAAGTAGAATGCGGTCCGCATTACCTGGTGCAAAGATATTCTTGAAATTCTCGTTCTGGTAATTTGCCTCATTATATTTATATTCTTCGCCAACCACCTTATTGATGGCCTGCATCCACTGCTTATAGACGCCGGCGAAGAGCATTTGTGTCAAGAAACCGCTCGTTAGGCAACGCTGATTACGCGTGTCATCCTTGTCAGTCGGCTTGTCAATCTCGGCCGCAACGCGGAGCACGGAGCGCACACAGTCGCCCAAAAACATCGCCCGCGCATTTGGCTGGTCCTCAATATGGATGAAAAACTGATTATTTAAAATATCGAGCACGTGCTCCTCGCCAAATCCCTTTGTCAGAATCTTAATATATTGAATAGCGGAGAACTTGGTATAAAAAGGGACCGCCTGTGCTGCCGAGGGAATTAGGAGGTGTGCAAGGAGGTCACGCTCCGCCCCGCCAGGGAAGATGATATTGAAGATGTCCTCGTCACTCTCAATACCGAGCGCCCTGAATAGAATAAATAGGGGAATCGGTTTACGCACGAAGGGAATGCTGACAAGTAGCTCGCCAAGTGGCCGAATTTTCTTCGACGTTGCCGCATCATCATAAAAGCGGGTCTTATCACGTAGGAGGGCAAATGACACCCGCTTCACCTGGCGAGTCTGTGGAGAAAGACATTGGATTGTCGCATATACCTGCACAATATCATCACGCGGCTGCATCGATGTATAGAGTGTATTAAATGCCTGCTCTTGGCGTGTAATAAGAACCTTCTCAGCACCGTCCACAATGAAATAGCCACCGTGGTCATGTGGGCACTCACCAGCCTGCTCAAGAAATGCCTGGGATTTTCCGTGCAATATACAAAGGCTGCTATGCAACATCACAGGCAGCTTGAACAGCGGGAACGCCGAAAATGTCTGCTCATCAACCTGGGACCGGAATTCCCCATTCTCTATAAAACTATATGTAATTCGAACCAAAATATCGGCATATATTGTCGTAGAATATGTGAGATTGCGAAGGCGCGCCTCATTCGGAAATAAAATGCGAACCTCCTCGGTGTTCTGTAGGGATATTGTGGGGGTGCCAACAGTTAGGGCGGAACCTGTCTGGCCACCGATAAAAATCTCCACCTTATATTTATATTGATTCTGAAATCCTGGTAATTTAAGAGGGTCTTTTAGGAGGAGGATGGGATTATTTGCGCGGATGATTGATTGGAGGTCCTTTTTGACAAATTGGTCATAGGATTTGATGTGATGGTTGGTGTAGGGGTATTCATTTGTCCGAAAGTAGCGGTCAATTAGGGAGCGTGCCAATTTTCGGCTATTATCTTCGAAATTAGCCGGGGGACCTGCGCTCATTCTTTACAATCTACTGTAAGGATGTCTCTTATTTTTAAGCGCAGGCTGCGCGCGTATGCAGCGCATGTCAATTAGGAGGGCTATAGTGTATATCTATCCTAATTGCGACCTGCCTGCTGCGGCCTGTGGCCTGTGGCCATCCTTAAATAACTAGGCGCGAGCTCTGGTCAAGTGGAGAGGGAGAGAATGGCAAGCTCTGGCCGCGCCAATATGCGACACCGTCTGCAACTACGCTTGTCGGATTGGTCGACATAATCCATTGCGAGCCACCGCGGACCTTCTTCGGGCGAAGCTTGCGCGTCTTGGACTTTCCTTTGCGACTAGCGCCGCTGGCGCGGCCACCACCACCACCCGAGACGCGGTTACTAGCAATATCGGCCGGCACCTGCGGAGTTGTATCAACGCGTCCCCAACCCTCTAATTGCGAAATACGTGGCACGCCTACATCAAATCCTCCAGCAACATATGCAGGAAAATTCCCATGCACCCCATAAATGCCCGGGCCCATCTGGTGGTCGAGAGGTGCCGCACCTAGAGGTGCTGCGCCACCGCGCATCCGCCGTTTCGCTGTGCGGGATTTCGGGCTAACCCCCATACTTTTCAGATTCTTCAAATACGCCTCCGCCTGGTCGGCATCAATCTGCTTGCCGAATGCGGAGTGCCAAGCCTGCGAGAACTTCCTAATTGCATCCTTGTCAATTGGACCCTGCACTAATTCCTTAGCCACCTCCTGCATATGTTCAAATGCTTTACGAAGCTGGGGAATCGATTTAATACCACCGCCACCACCGGAAAGCGTGTCCATATTACTTATTGATTAGATTAGTATTGACTGAAAAATCCAGTGTTCCTATAGTTCGGCCGTGGGGCGTAGCCCTGTTGTCCTTGGGCAGGTGCAGGACCTTGTCCAGCAAACGGCACATAATTGCGCACATTATTTACAAACTGCTTACCTACGTTTGCAGCGCCCTCTAGAGCATTTGTTGCAGTATTTTTAATGACATTTAGGGTATTTGTGAGGGGGGAATTAGAAAAAAGTGCGGTCGACTCCGCCGATTCCTCCTTCTTTGGCGCAGGGGCAGGTGCAGGTGCCTCCTCTGGCACAGGCACACTTGCGCCACCCCACAGGCTAAAAATGAAGCCGAGAATAAAGAGGGTCATTATAAAATAAAGGATTCCTGGACCATATGCTTTCAGGCGGTCAGCCCATGTTGCATTACGATATTCGAAGCGAAATAGCTTATAATGATGGAAGATGCCGGCAGTTAGGAGGATGCCTGCACCAAGAAGAGTGGCAAGAGGGCCAAAACGGGGAATTATAAAAAAAACGACCATTACTGCAATTAGGAGCAGTAGGAAACCTGGGACTAGAAATTCCATTGAAATACTGTTTGCAGTCTAGATTTTAAGGGAGAGCGGGCGAACACTAATTATGTAATCTTTTCAATAAGCTCGACGTGAGTCAAGAAGTGTTTACGGCAACAATCACGCCGGAGTTCGAGTTCATCTAGAAGTTGGCCTTCAACCGTTTTTACAACAGTGTTTCCATCAATGTAAAGGGTGGTAGTGTTTGAGCCGCCATTCCGGGCTTTGAGGACCTGTTGATATTTGCGCCACTTATCGGCGATGACATTACCGCAATTCATGCAACGAATAGGAATAATCATTCTGTGCTTGATTTCTACTTGACGACGAGAGTGCGATGTGCCGTCAATTTTCTCGGTTGGACGCCGCGACCGCGGCTGCTGCCCTACCTGCGTCTAAGAGTGCAAAAGCTGTTCCGGCAATTATACCAGAATGACAAGCGTTCTTTACAGCAGCGGTGTGAACTATATGGGTCGTAACCCGATGGGTAATGAGGTGCGTGCAATTGACCGTCGTGTGCAGGAACTGGAGGCTGCATTTAATGGTGTGAAGGGTTCCGTTGATAGCTTCATGGAGAAGCAGAAGGCCGCAGCAGCGGCCCCTGCTGCTGCCCCTGTGCCTGCAGTGAGGGGTCCTAGCACGGAGGAGTTTGATGCAAAGATTGGGGAGCTGCGTGGGCAGTTAGAGGCTGCACAGGCGCTCCTTGATGTAATGAAGCTGCGCCTGGACAAGGCTGAATCTGCGGCGGCGGCTGCTACTGCTGCGGCTAGTCAGGCGAAGACGCTGGCAACTGCGGCGGCTGCAGATGCTGCCTCTGCTGCTGCAACTGCGGCTGCGGCAGCTGCGGCTGCGACCCCTGCACCTCCTGCACCATCTGCCTAAAACTTCCCTGTGCGCTTGACACGTCGAAGTAATGTTTCTTCTACCTCAATTTCGTATTCATTACGCAATTTAGGGACAAGCTGGCGAATAGAAAGTGCTGGATATGTTTTCATAACATGGAGGATTGTTGCTTTGTCATCGGCAGTTAGGGTGGGCTCATGACCATCATCAGATGATGCCGTCGCCTTCGGTTTATAGGCAAATTCTGCAAAAATGTTTGCATTTGCTGCTGCTGGCGCTGGTGCAGCAACCGCTGCCACTGGCCGCACAGGCGAAGCCGCTGCGACAACAGGTCGCACAGGCGAAGCCGCTGCGACAACAGGTCGCACAGGCGAAGCCGCTGCGACAACAGGTCGCA
>JACCDO010401803.1_pt1 | contig 22091 bp, 17 predicted proteins | sample 7446101 | NCBI WGS metagenome assembly JACCDO01 (sample SAMN15323440, study PRJNA562643) | freshwater metagenome | isolation source: river surface water | place: USA:Blue River Watershed | collected 2017-08-16
AACACCGCTAATTTAGATGTAAAATACCCAAACAAAGTGATTGACGCATTGCAGTATTTTCATGTATAAATCAGTCGCCCTTTAAAAACGATAATCTTTTGAAAAAAAAGGATTTGAGTGAAAAAAGTTTTAGTGTAACACAAAGAGACAAATTTTTTGGAGGAACCCTGAGAATGAAAAAAATCAACTTTCTAAATACCAAATTTGCCGCTTTAGCGCTGGGTTTAAGCCTCGCTGGCCAAAACGCTTTTGCTGGTGGTCCTGGCTTAATAGCTAAACTCGTTAAAGAAGCTGGCTCAACTTTGGTTAGCGCTCTTGCTCACAATTCTGACTCTGCAATCAGAGCCACAGAAGAAGCAACCGCTAAAGAACTTGCTCAGTCTCTCAGCTCTGCCTTCGAAAAACTTGGAATCAAAACAGATTCAGCTGAATCTTTTGAATCAAGCTTGAAAGCTTTAGAAAACACAAGCAACGGAAAAGCTCTTGCAGACGCTATTCGCTCTGCTAACGATTTCGACGCTACAACCGTTATGAGCCTTGCTCGTAAAGCTAACTCAGTTTTAGCTGAACAAAACGGAACAACTTTTGACAACGTTCTTCGTCAAGCTGACGCTTTAGCTCAAAAGGCTCCAAAAGCTGACAGCCCACTTGATTCTATCTCTAAAGAAGCGATTAGCGCTCTTGGCGGTATGTCAGACGTTAACTCAGCAAGAAAAGAAATTGCTGACTCTTTAGCAGATGGTAGCCCACTCGAAGAAAAAGCTTTGGGCCTAACAAACGTTCAAGAAATCCAAAAGCTTCTTGCTCTTGTTAGAGCTGTTAGCAGCAAGCGAAATGCAAAAGCTGCGAACATCACTGCAGAACAAAGAGCTGCTTATGCTGCAATCTTTGAAAACAACAAATCAACATTCGGAAATCTTGAATTAGCAAGCGCTTTAAATTTCCGTCAGTTGAGCGCCGATCAACAAGCTGTTCTCATTAAACACCTTGAAGACGCTAAAGCTTCTGGCAAAAACATCTTTGAAACATTCAGAGAAGCCGCTCAAGGCAACCCTGAAGCTATGAAAATCATAGATGAAATGCTTGCCGCTAAGTGCTTCGTTTAATTAAATAGGTTCTTCCAACCCCGTACTGCTTGTTTAGAGCAGTACGGGGTTTTTTTTTGCCTATCATTTGTTTGACTGATACCTTGTTGAACTCCCATGCAAAAAGCCACTTTTCTCGATGATTTAAACAACAGAGTTCTCATTTTTGACGGAGCCATGGGAACAGAGCTTTACTCGAGAGGCTTCTACATAAACCGCCCCTTCGAGGAACTAAATTTAAATTCAGCTACCGATGTTATTGCCGTACATACGTCTTATCTTGAATCTGGCGCTAACATCATTTCCACAAACACTTTCTCAATTCCTAAGTCGCAATTAAAGAAATTCGACATTGAAAATAAACAAAAAGAACTTATTCGCGCGGCCATACAAAATGCTCACGTGGCTCGGGAGAATTTTTTAAAAGCAAATCCCGAAAAAACAGAACCCCTATATGTGGGATTTTCCGTGGGCCCGCTTGGAGTTTTGGTTGAACCCCTGGGCCCAACATCTAAAGAAGATGTCAGAAAAGAATATGCCGACATAGCCTCTCACATTCTAGCCTCTCCTGTTCAACCTGATTTTATTTCACTCGAAACATTTGCAAATATCACCGAACTCAATGCAGCCATAGACGGAATTCGCAAACATCTGCCAAAGCTACCCTTGATTGCCAACATCACAACGAAGGTTGGCCAACGAGGAAAAGTCGAAGAGTTCGGCCGAATCATTGGTTCGCGTACCGACGTAGATGCCGTAGGACTCAATTGCTGCGAAGGTCCCAGCCAGGTTTTTACGGACTTACAGACATTGGCACCAATAACCGAAAAACCCATCGTTGTTCAGCCTAATGCGGGAATTCCCAGACAAATCAACGGTCGGTATTTTTACATGACAAGTCCCGACTATTTAGCAAAGTATGCTCGCCGCTATGTAGAGGCAGGAGCCAATGCTGTGGGCGGGTGTTGCGGAACAACCCCCGAACACATCACTGCCATTTGCCAGTCCGTGAGACTATCAAATTCCCAAAAAAGGGTTCGTATCGAGATTCAGTCTGAAAATCAAAACCCCTTACGACAAGAACTTACAACTCTTGCCTGGGGCGAAAGACCCCGAACAAAACTTGGGCATTTTTTAAACAAAAAACAAAAAATCATTTCTATAGAAGTGACTCCTCCTAAGGGAACAGATCTAGAGAAATTTTTTACCGATTTAGAAGCTTTGAAATCTCGCGGAATTTCATTTGTTAATATTCCCGACGGTCCACGCGCTAGCACCCGTGTTTCGTCTCTGCATTTGTCCGTTGCGGTTTTGCAAAGATTCAAAAACGAAATCACTCCCATTCCACATTTTACAACTCGAGACAGAAACCTGATTGCCCTACAGTCTGATTTGATAGGAGCGTGGGTCAACGGAGTTTCAGAAATTTTGTTTGTTACGGGTGATCCACCCAAAGTTGGAAACAACAAAGATGCAACCGGTGTTTACGATATCGACTCAATTGGTCTCACATATTTAGCAAACAGCTTGAATCACGGCATGACTCCATCGGGCGACGATATCGGATCTAAAACGGGTTACTCCATTGGAGTCGCTGCAAATCCAACTGCAATAAATGTGGATCTTGAACTTTCTCGGTGGAAATACAAGTTTCAAATGGGCGCAGACTACGCAATCACCCAACCTATTTATGATCCGGAAATTTATTTAAGATGGATGGATAAAATTGGACAGTTTTTTAGGCCTCACATTGTAGGCATTTGGCCCTTTGTCAGTCTTCGAAACGCCGAATTCATGGCCAACGAAGTTCCGGGTGTTTATGTTCCAAAGTGGGCAATCGAGGAAATGGCAAAGGCCGGAGACAACAAACAAGAATCTCAAAAGCGCGGAATTGAGATTGCCGCTAAAGTCATTGAAAAAATCGGAAATCAGTCAGCGGGTTTTTCAATTAGCGCTCCCCTTGGCAAAACAGAAATGGCAGTAGAACTCCTTAACCATGTGGATGTTTAATTTTTTATATGCAACCCAAACTCAGCGAAGTATTTTTAGAACTCGATTCTCTTTTTAAAAAAAGAATAGTTTTTATTGATGGCGCCATGGGCACCATGATTCAGGGCCACAAACCCACGGAAAAAGACTATCGAGGAGAACTGTTTAAAAGTTCTGCAAAAGACCTCAAGGGCAACAATGATTTACTTAATCTCACGCGGCCAGATATCATTGAAAGCATTCACACACAGTACCTTGAAGCAGGCGCCGACATTATCGAGACAAATACTTTTAACGGCACACCGATTTCCCAAAGTGACTACGGCTTAGAACATTGCGCTTTTGAAATAAATAAAGCGGCTGCGACTGTGGCAAAACGAGCTGTAAGAAATTTTGTTGCTCGAAATCCAAATAGAAAAGCCTATGTGGCCGGAGCCATTGGACCCACAAGCAAAACAGCCTCGCTTTCGCCCGACGTAAACAATCCAGGCTATAGAGCTGTAACCTTTGACGACTTAGTCAAATCTTACACTGTTCAAATCGAAGGTCTATTCGAAGGTGGAATTGATTTATTTTTACCAGAGACAACTTTCGACACTTTAAACCTAAAAGCCTGTCTCTTTGCTCTTGATAGTTTCTTTAATCGCATCGGCAAACGCATACCCACAATAGTGAGTGTCACAATTACCGACGCCTCGGGACGCACACTTTCTGGACAAACAGTCGAAGCCTTTTGGAATTCTATACGGCATTTTCGACCTTTCGCAGTGGGAATCAACTGTGCATTAGGCGCAAAAGAAATGCGTCCCTATATTGAGGAACTTTCCAAACTGGCAGATTGTTACTTAAGCTGCTATCCAAACGCGGGATTACCAAATCCTTTAAGCCCCACTGGGTACGACGAAACTCCAGCACAACTTGCTTCCACTCTGAAAGAATTCGCTCAAAACGGCCTACTCAATTTGGTGGGCGGATGTTGCGGTACCACCCCCGCCCACATCAAAGCCATACACAACGAACTTATTGCCCTGACCCCACGAAAACCTGTGGAATCAAATCACACACTAGCCCTAAGCGGATTAGAAGCACTGACATACAAACATGGCTTCACACCCTTTTTGATGATTGGGGAGAGAACAAACGTCACAGGTTCGCCTAAGTTTTCAAAAGCTATTAAAGAAAATAATTTTTCTGAGGCCCTAAGCATAGCCCGCCAACAGGTGGAAAACGGAGCCAATGTTATAGATATAAATTTTGACGAAGGTCTTTTAGATTCAGAAAAGTTAATGGGCCAGTTTTTAAATCTCATCGCTGCCGAACCCGATATTGCCCGAGTACCAATTATGATCGACAGCTCTAAGTGGAGTGTCATTGAGGCTGGACTTAAATGCGCGCAAGGAAAATGCATAGTCAACTCACTCTCACTAAAAGACGGAGAAGAGCTATTCTTAGAGCGAGCCTCTTTAGTTAGAAAATATGGAGCCGCTCTGGTTGTGATGGCTTTCGACGAGTCTGGCCAAGCAGCCAACCTCGAACAAAAAGTTCAGATCTGCCAACGAGCCTACAAATTGCTCACCGAGAAAATTCATTTTCCGGCAGAGGATATTATTTTCGATCCCAATGTTCTCACAATTGCAACCGGCATCGAAGAACACAACAACTACGCCAAAGATTTTATCGATTCGATGCCAAAAATAAAACAGCTTGGCCCGGGGTCTTTGGTTTCTGGCGGAATTAGCAATGTTTCGTTTTCTTTTCGTGGCAACAATTTAGTGCGCGAAGCTATTCATAGCGTATTTCTGTACCACTCAATTAAAAATGGACTCGACATGGGAATCGTGAACGCCGGCATGCTTGGAGTTTACGACGATTTAGATTCAACCCTTCGATTCAATGTTGAGGCAGTGGTACTCAACCAAAACCCAGACGCAACTGAAAAGCTTATTAGTTTTGCAGAAACTTTAAAGTCTTCGCAACAAAACACAACTGCCAAAGTTTCTCTTGCTCCCTCGTGGAGATCCGAGTCTCTTGAAAAGCGAATCACTCACTCTTTAGTCAATGGCATCACGGACTTCATCAATGAAGACACCCAAGAAGCCCTAGAAAAATATAAAACTCCACTTTCAGTAATTGAAGGTCCACTTATGTCTGGCATGGGAGTTGTGGGCGAACTCTTTGGAGCTGGTAAAATGTTTTTACCTCAGGTCGTAAAATCGGCACGAGTTATGAAGCAATCCGTTTCCTATCTAACTCCTTTGTTAGAAAAAGAAAAACAAACCAGAAAATCCACCCAGACAAAAAAATTCGTAATTGCTACAGTCAAAGGAGATGTCCACGACATCGGAAAAAACATTGTATCTGTGGTTCTGGCTTGCAATGGATACGAAGTTATTGATTTAGGTGTCATGGTTCCGGCCAATAAAATTCTGCAAACTGCAAAACAATTGAATGCTGATGCCATTGGGCTTAGCGGCCTAATCACTCCATCGCTCGACGAAATGATAACCGTTGCGCAAGAAATGACCCGAGAAAACTTTAGGGTTCCGCTATTCATTGGAGGAGCAACAACAAGCAAGATTCACACTGCGGTTAAGATATCTCCCCACTATAATGGCCCCGTTTTACATGTCTCGGATGCTTCTAAAGTTGTGGGCGTTTGCAATGATTTCTTAAACCCAAACAATGCTGAATCAGCTTTTTCGGATCTGAAACAAGAGCAAAAAACGCTTCGTGAACAATTTGAAAAATCTCAATCTGCAATCGAATTTCTGCCCCTAGAGAAAGCGAGATTACAAAAAGGAAACTTCAGCTACTCTGCTGCTGCTCCTAAATCTCAGTCCCTTTTTATTGATCGAAATATTGATCTTGAAATAATCTCTCAATTTATTGATTGGTCTCCGTTCTTTTGGGCATGGGGCTTGAAAGGAAAATATCCCGAAATTCTGAATCACCCAAGACATGGCGAGCAAGCTCGCTCGCTATACAATGATGCTCAGAAATTGTTAGCAAACATCGTTTCAAATAGAAAATTCACTCTGAGTGCAACTTATAAAATTTTTAACGCATCATCAGAAAACGAAATTGTGAATCTATTTGATGGCGACCTTAAAAACCCCAAAGCGAAAATCTTCTTTTTACGACAACAGGAATCCAAAACCCCATCAGAAGATCCACACTATTTAAGCCTGGCTGATTTTATCGCTCCATCCAATTCCAACAGTGCCCCCCAAGACCATATTGGGGCTTTTGTGGTGAGCTCTGGCTTTGAAGCTTTCACTTGGGCCAAAGAACTTGAAAAATCAGGAGACGACTACTCCGCTATCCTTGTAAAAAGTTTAGCAGACCGTTTTGCCGAAGCGCTTGCGGAATTTATCCATCAAAAAATGCGATTTGAATTGGCCACAGAAAATCCAGCCTCACCCTTGAGCCCAACTGAACTTTTACAAGAACGATACTCAGGCATTAGGCCGGCCCCTGGTTACGCAGCTTGCCCCGACCATTCGGATAAAGGATTGATTTGGTCACTGCTAAACGTTGAGCAAAACTTGAATCTAAAACTAACTGAGAACTTCGCCATGGACCCTCCCGGAACTGTAGCCGCCTGGGTGATCCCAAACCCAAAGGCTCATTATTTCAGCGTGGGTCGAATTGGCGAAGATCAGTTTAAAAACTATATTCAATTTAAGAATTGGACTCCCGAAACTGGGAAAAAGTGGATAAAATAGGAATTCACAATTTATGTCACGCTCTGTAATTATTTTACTTACAATACTTTCAAGACTCATTCCTCATCCCCCCAACTTTGGCTTCATGGGCGGTTTTTCTCTTTGGTCAGGAAAAAACTCAAACCCCTATTTAGGATCCTTGGGCGTTTTGGCTTTGTTGTTTTTTACAGATTTGTTTCTTGGATTTCATAATCAAATTGCCGGCGTTTATTGTGGTTACCTTGGAGTATTTTTAATGGGCCGTTTGTTTTCCAAAGTGACCCAACAGGGATCGTTCCTAAAAAACACCTTTATTGCGGGACTATCCAGTCTTACATTTTTTACAATTTCAAATCTTTGGGTCTGGTGGACGACCTATCCGCACACTGTTTCCGATCTTGTCACTTGCTTTGTATTGGCGATTCCCTTTTTAGGTTACACTTTCGCAGGGGATTTTACTTCGACTCATCTTTTTATGACTCTTCCGCACAGACTTAGGTTTCTCCGACCCAAGCCCGCGCAGTTATAATTTTTAAACTTTGTATTATGGATTTATTTACTGAGAACTCTATTCAATCGGAAAAACTGGAGTCCTCAACAACTAAACCTTTAGCGGCCCAAAACAGGCCCCGAACCTGGGATGAACTCGTTGGCCAAGATCAACATTTAGCTCCTGGCCGACCGCTACGAAAAATTCTAGATTCCAAAAGTCTACAGTCGCTCATCATTTGGGGCCCTCCCGGAACCGGGAAAAGTAGTTTTTCGAAACTTGTTGTTTCTCATTTTAAAGACTGGAAATGCTACGAATTACTAGCGACCGAAACTGGAACGCCTGAAATTAAAAGAATCATTCAGGAACTTTCCTCCAAAGGACAAAGAGGAATTCTTGTTGTTGATGAGTTTCACAGATTTTCAAAACTACAGCAGGACGTTTTTCTTAGGTCCGTCGAAGAAGGCGACATAGTTCTTGTCGGCCTAACGACCGAGAACCCCAAACATTTCCTAAACAGAGCGCTACTGTCTCGCTTAGAGATTGTTGAGTTCAAAAAACACAGTCTTTCAACAATTACAACAATTCTAGAGCGAGGATGGGCCAGATCTAGCTCGGGAATCCCCTTTCTTAAGAATGAACTCTCTAACCTAGCCATTCACAAAATTGCTGTACTCTGTGATGGCGACGCACGCTTGGCCTTAAATTTTTTAGAACGCCTTTTGAGTCATGCCGACTTCAACAACAACCTTAGCGTTGAAGCTTTAGAACAATTATTTAACGAACTGGGTTTAAACGATAACTACAAATCCATGGATCCCGAACTGCACTACCGTTGGGCTTCAGATTACATTAAAGCCATGCGACGGGGCGACGAAGCAGAATCGCTTTCTCGACTTAAATCCATGATTGACCATGGAGAAGATCCTCTTTTTATTTCGAGACGGCAGATAATTTTTGCAGCCGAGGATGTTGGATTAGCATCACCCACACTGCAGTCCTATGTTCAGTCAATCTTTGAGGGTGTGAAATCCGTTGGAATGCCCGAGGCTAAATACCTATTGGTGGCTGGAACTCTCGCTTGTTGCCGAGCCAGAAAATCTCGAGAAGTTGCAGACAAGTTAAGCTAACGGCTTTTGGTCGTTTCTAATACTTTTTTTCTATCGCGCTCCGGAAATTTTTCAATCGCATATCTCAGCATTGTCCGCGGCATCTGAGAGCCATGATTCTCAATAAAATTGCGAAGCCTAGACATATCTTTTTTTCCAGTCTCCCTCAGCATCCATCCTGTGGCTTTATGCATGAGATCTTCTGTTTCGATTAGAAATTTTTCAGCGATTTCAAAAGTTAGGTCCAGTTCGCCTTTGCGGATGTATGCAAAGGTTCCCACAATTGCCATTCTTCTGTCCCAGTGCCGGTCAGAATCAACTAGGTCATAAATAAGATTTGGATTCTGCTGCAAGCGACAATACTCACCCACGACTTGGTGGGCAGTCACATCAACGAGATCCCAGTTATTGATACCAAACTTGAGTGATAAATAATTTTCAACAACTTGTTTCTTTGTATCCAGAGTTTTTGCCAAAGAGAACTGCCTCACCAATATGAGCAATCCCAACAGTCGATCCTCGTGAATGGCGCTATGTAGGAGATGTTTTACAAATTTAAACTCTAGTTGCTCGTATTTGCGACTAACTAATCGGGTTTGAGGATTTCGCACACCAATAAAAACATCGCCCTCGCCATACTGACCAGGCCCGGTTTTAAAAAATCGTTGCAAAACTTTGGCATTCTTTGCTGTAGCGTATTTTCGCAATTCGACTTGGGCTTCAATCAGCCTCGCCATACTAAACTTACTCCAATGCTTGAATGAGATCGGCTTTTAAGTCTTCTAAGTTTTCCAGACCTACACTCAGTCTAATAAAATTATCGCCAATCCCCAATTGTTGTCTCACTTCCTGAGGCAAACTTGCATGTGTCATAATCGCAGGATGTTCTATGAGACTTTCAACACCACCTAGAGATTCCGCCAAAGTAAATATTTTCACACGACTTAATAAACTCTTTGTTTTCTTTAAATCTCCACGGACATATGCGCTTATCATTCCGCCGAAACCGTGCATCTGTTTTTTTGCTAGAGTGTGCTGCGGATGCGACTCAAGTCCAGGATAAATAACTTTTTCAAATCGCTTATCGGACTCCATCCACCTTGCTAAGGCCATGGCATTCTCTTGATGAGCTTTCATTCTAACGGGAAGAGTTTTCAAACTTCTCATAACAAGCCATGCATCAAAAGGCGAACACATGGCACCCATACTATTTTGTCTAAAATAAAGTTTTTCTGCCAACTCCTGACTGCGAGTCACCAAAGCTCCTGCAACAATGTCACTATGACCACTCATGTATTTAGTCATAGAATGCATAACAATATCCGCGCCTAGCTCTAGTGGACTTTGAAAAACAGGCGACATAAAAGTGTTATCCACCACTAATAGCCACCCCTTACGCCGACACACTTTTGATATAGCCTCGATGTCTATTAATTTGAGCAAGGGATTTGTGGGTGACTCGACCCACACCATCTTGGTTTTGCTAGATCCCAAAGACTCTAGTGAACTGGCATCTTGGGAAAGTTTTGTAAAATCCGAAAAAGTGAATTTGAGTCCCATGTCAGGAGCTATTTTTGTGAAAAGCCTATAAGTTCCGCCGTAAACATCATCGCAGCAAAGAACCTCATCGCCTTGCTTTAACAAACTGATAATTAGCGAAATCGCATTCATTCCACTTGATGTTGCAAAACCATAAGTCCCTTTCTCTAACAATGCGATACAGTCTTCTAACATTCGTCGAGTGGGATTATGCGTTCTTGAATATTCAAATTCACCTACAGGAATACCGGGTTCCTTTTGAGCATATGTCGATGTTAAATAAATTGGCGGCATTACAGCTCCGGTGATTGGATCGGGTTTTTGTCCGCCGTGAATTGCCAATGTTTCTATTTTTTGATTTTTGAAAGCCTCAATACGCTTTACAGAATCGCCCTGAATCGTAGTCATATATTTTTAAACTCCAGAAATTTTGTTTGTGTTTGGAAGATATTCAACAGCTCCACCCAAATCCATTGAAGGCCACTGAGCATGAACTTTTTTCTCTTCCAACCATATGGGATTAAATATTTTCGACAGATATCGACTTCCGCTATCAGGCAACAACACAACACCTCTTAAAGGTTTCTTGTTTTGCCATTCATACTTAGCTGCAAAAAAAGCAGCGCCCATAAATGCGGTTCCACAACTTCCGCCCACTAACAAGCCTTCAGCCTGTGCCAACATTCTAGTAGCTGACAATGCCTCGTCATCGTTGACCGAGACAACCTCAGTAGGCATAGACAAATCCATTGTTCCGGGAATCATGTCTTCGCCGACTCCCTCAACCAAATAAGGCGCAGCTTCTTGAGCTTTTCCAGTTTTAATAACCGATTCATAAATACTTCCCACTGGGTCGACTGCAACAATTTGGATATTGGGATTCTTAGACTTTAAATACTTTGCTGTACCCGACAGAGTTCCACCCGTGCCAATGCCTGCAGCAAAAAAATCAATTCGTCCCTCCATTTGGTCCCAAATCTCTGGCCCCGTCGAAAGCTCGTGCGCCTTAGGATTATCGGGCGTAAAATATTGGTTAGCCAAAAAATAACCAGGATTTTTTTCGGCTAAAGCTTTTGCTACGTTACAGTAATATGCAGGATCCGTGGGATGCACCTGAGTCGGAGCAATAACAACTTTCGCACCAAACGCTCTTAAGGCGTTAATTTTTTCTGCGGACATTTTATCGGGCATCACAAAGATAACTTTGTATCCACGACTTGCAGCGACCACTGCCAAACCGGCTCCGGTGTTTCCCGAAGTCGCTTCAACTATTGTGCCGCCTTTTTTTAAATCTCCCCTACGCTCAGCCTCGTTCACAATGTGTAGAGCAATACGATCCTTGACACTTCCACCTGGATTCGTAAATTCGACTTTCGCAAAAATCTCGCTGTTTAGGTCTACAGTATTAGCACTCATACCCTGCTTTTTAAGCCACTGTCCGATGGGCAACTGCCTTAGGCTTCGCCTTAAACGCACCATTGGTGTCGAACCAATCATTTCTTCGACGCTTTCAAAAACTCCCCGGGTAGAATTTTTCGATTTATTTTGTGTCATAAGGCATTCGTTCTAACAACGAATTCACTCGATAGACAAATGTATCCGCCTCACTAACGCGGCGCCAAAGCACCAAAGAGCTCACTCTTAAGGCTCCTCTTGAGAGGACAAGACTCTAGCCTTAGACCAAAACCTATGAGCTTACACTTTAACGAAACCCATACTCAACTGAGAGACACTGTCAGAAAGTTCGCCGAAACCGAACTCGCTCCACGAGCAGCCGAGTTAGACGAAAAGCAAGGATTTAATCTTGAAGCTTTTAAAAAAATGGGAGCTCTGGGCGTTTTAGGAATTACTGCCGATCCCGAATTTGGTGGTTCCGGATTAGATGCCGTAGCGGCCACTCTTGTAATGGAAGAATTTGGAGCCGTCTGCGCAAGCTCTGCGTTGTCGTATTTAGCTCACTCCATATTAGCCGTTAATAATTTGTCCATGAACGGAAGCACCGATCAAAAAGCCAAGTATCTTCCCAAGCTTTGCTCTGGGGAGTGGATTGGTTCGATGGCCATAAGCGAACCTGGCGCAGGCTCAGACGCCTTCGGATTACAAACTCAAGCCAAACGTCAGGGCGACAAATACATTCTCAACGGCACCAAAATGTGGATCACCAACGCTAGTTACTCAGATTTTTTTTGGGTCTATGCCAAAACAGGTCCATCCAAAAAAGACATCTCGACTTTTATTATTGAAAAATCTTTCAAAGGATTTAGCGTAGGCAAAAAACTCGACAAATTTGGAATGCGCGCGAGCCCCACCTGTGAACTTATTTTTGAAAATTGTGAGGTTCCAGTTCAGAACCTAGTGGGACAAGAGGGTAAAAGCATTTCCCACATGGTTAGAAACTTACTTATCGAGCGGGTCACTATCGCTGGTATTTCACTTGGAATCAGCCGTGCGGCGATTCAGTATTCAACTCAATACGCAAAAGATCGAAAACAATTCGATCAAAGGTTACTCGACTTCCAAATGATTCAAAAAATGCTTTCCGATGCAACTGCAGAATATTTATCGGCTAGAACACTGACATACGAGGCGGCCAAAGCTATCGACATTTATGGCGGAGAACACAACCTAGCCATTTTACTTGGAACCTCGTCTAAACTTTGGGCCGCACAAACCGCTACAAAAATCGCACTCGACGCGATTCAGATTTTGGGTGGCTATGGTTACACAAAAGAGTATCCCGTAGAAAGATACATGAGAGATGCCAAGCTCAATGAAATTGGCGCAGGAACCAATGAAGTTATGAGAATAATTCTTGCTCGAGAACTCGACAAAGGAAACTATCCAGGATTTTAAACATGAATCACTTTGATTTGTACAAACTTAATCTGGATGGTCTTTTAAACGACTCTTGCTTAAAAGATTTTCCTTCACAAAATCACAATCGTTCTAATGCTCAGAAATTGCTAGAGCTCTGGACTACCGATTCCAATAATTCGATTTATTCGGGTTACAGAAAATCGGTTCTTAACAGTGACGGACTCTCCGAATCCAAAGAACTTGCAAAAAAACTTCGTGAACAGTTTTCGACATTAGTCGTATTTGGAATTGGCGGATCTGCACTCGGCGCGATGGCTGTGGTGAGAGCCCTAGAAACACTCATTCCTAAGTCCCAAAGAAAACGCGTAGAGTTTTGTGACAATCTCGACCCTTTATACTTTGAAGACCTTTGGAACTCTTTAGACGTCGAAAATACGGTCTTTGCATTTGTTTCCAAATCTGGTGGAACTGTAGAAACAGCTTCGCAGATGGCTTTTGTTCTGGAACGTCTTAGAATTCTAAAAATACAAAAGCCAAATCAAATCATTGCCATAACCGACCCCACAAAAGGTTCTCTTAGAAAATGGGTCGAAAACCGCGCAACTTTAAACTTGCCCGTACCGCCCACCGTCGGAGGTCGTTTTAGTGTTTTCTCTCCCGTGGGACTTTTACCGATAGCCTTTTGTGGAATCGACATCGATGAATTTACCCAGGGTGCAAAAGACCATTTTGAGTCTGATTCTATTGAAAAAAATAAACTCTATTCATTAGCCGAGCGCTTGGTTGACTGCGAAATCTCTGGCGTAAGAGCTCATAGTTTTTGGCCCTATTCCACAGTTCTAAGATTTGTGAGCTCCTGGTTTGTTCAACTTTGGGGAGAAAGCCTTGGCAAAGTTAACCAAAAGAATGTCCCCGTAGGGATTTTGCCTATCCCCGGCATTGGTGCAACAGACCAACATTCCTTTTTGCAAATGCTGGCCCAGGGTCGAAAGAATGTTGTCTCTGGATTTTTAAAAATCAACGACTGGCCTCACATAGGTCAATTTTCGAATTTAGTCCCCAAAATGGATTCTGAGTTTCAGGAAATTAGCTATTTGACAGGTCGAACGATGGGCGAAATTTTGAATTCAGAGTTAGTGGCCACAGAACAAAGCTTGCGCGAAAATTTTAGACCAACCTATTGTGTTGAATTGAAAACTCTAAACGCGAAATGCCTAGGGGCTCTTCTTGCGCTCATGATGGATTTAACAACATATACGGCGACTTTAATGGATATAAATCCCTTCGATCAGCCGGGTGTGGAACGAGGCAAAGTTATTCTTAAAGATTTGTTAAAACCCTAACATTCTTTAGCTTTGACGTAGAACTTTTGGGTCGTTATGAGTTTTCTCAACTCATGACTGACTTCGTGCCTTTGTTAAAACAAAAAATCCTAGAAAAATTTGCAGATTCGTACTGCGAAGTTTCCGACATGACAGGTGAAGGCAATCACATTGAACTTTTGTTGGTTTCTAGCAGGTTTGAGAATTTAAGCCGAATAGCCCGACAGCAGCTCGTTATGAGTGAAATCAAAGAGTTGTGGGAACAGGGATTACACGCTCTAACCATGAAAACTTGGACTCACCAGGAATGGAAGGAAAAATCAAAATGACTTTCGAAGAAGCCCTAAAATATATCGACAACACTGTAAAATCCGAGAACATCGCGGTTTTCATGAAAGGGACTCCTGATTTTCCTATGTGCGGATTCTCTGGACGAGTTATCCAGATTTTTAATCACTTAGGCTACAAAGTCACAGGCATTAACATTCTTGAAGACGAAAATCTAAGAGCCGCTATTAAACAATACTCCAACTGGCCAACAGTTCCCCAGATTTATGTAAAAGGGGAATTTATTGGTGGCTGCGATATCACAGTTGAAATGGCACAAAGCGGAGAGCTTCAAAAGCTACTTGCCGAGAAAATTCCACAGCACGCTTAGTAATATTGACTAAGAGTTTTTGCGACCCCTTGCTTTAAGTCGAAAAACTCTTTTTCAAAACCCGCCATTCTCAGCCTAGAAACATCTGCCTGAGTAAAATATTGATAATGAGGTCTTAACTTTTCAGGGGTGGGAATATATTCGATATTTGGTTTAAGACCCATAGCTCGAAAACACTCCAACCCTAGGGACTCAAAAGTTTGTGCTTGCCCGGTTCCAACATTAAATACTCCCGACATTTTAGCGGGTCCCATCATAAAAAATTCGCAGACACTGGCCACATCACCTACATAAACAAAATCTCTTTTTTGCTGGCCATCGGCGATACCCTGCCGATGACTTTGAAAGAGCTTCAGTTTTCCAGTTTCTTGAATTTGTTTCTGGGCATGAACCACAACACTCGCCTGAGAGCCTTTGTGAGATTCACCTGGGCCATAAACATTAAAAAATCTCAAACCAGCCCACCTCTTTGGAGAAACTCCCGATTGTGATTGGTTCTGTGCCCAAATATCAAACTCGAGTTTTGATTGGCCGTAGGGATTCAAAGGTTTTAGTTTTTGAAAATCGAGCTCACTGTCTGAAAAACCTTGGGTCCCGTCGCCATAAGTGGCAGCACTGCTTGCGTAAACCAAGGGGATGCTCTCCTGCGAGCAAAAATTCCAAACTGTTTTAGAGTACTCAACATTCCATTTTTTTAAAAAATCCAACCGCATTTCTTCAGTCGAGCTCGAAGCCCCCATATGAAAAACGCCTGCAACTTTAGACGAAAGACCGCCTTGCCGCATGGAATTCTCAAAATCTTCGGGATTCAGGCAAACTAAATTAAAATTCTCACGAATCCACTTTGTACAGGGTCTGTCTCTATAGGCTTGTTCAAAATCAACGAGCAATAAATGCTTCGGATGAACCAACTGTGTTTCAAGCAAACGACGGGCTAAGAATGATCCAATAAAACCAGCAGCTCCGGTGACAACAAAATATTTCTGAGAATGATCGTTCATAAACTCTTTCAAAGCCTACTCTTGTTCATAATGTTTGAAAACTCGGCGACTTTACTTTAGGACTTTGCAGCATGTTTATAGCCATGAATCGATTCAAAATTAAAACCGAGTTTTCTGACATGTTTGAAACTCACTGGAAAACTCGAAACCGATTTCTCGATCAAAGCCCGGGCTATATCCGATTCCGCTTACTGAGGGCTAAACTTCCCAATTCCCTAGAGGTCGAAGAATTCGTGTCCTACACCGAGTGGGTCGACGAGGAATGCTTTTTGGAATGGATGAACGGACCCAACTCAAAGAGAGCCCATTCTGGCCAAGAATCAAAGTTTCCCCACGAAGGATACATGGGTCCACCCGAATTTAAAGGATACAATATTAAACTCGAAGAAACTTTGGGACACCGAACAGATTTTCGTTCGCCATATTTAGATCAAATTTCTGAAAAGTATTTTTGCAAAGAACTTCCTGAGCAACAACAGATTCCCAAGAAATGCCAAGAACTTGGATTACCGCCCATAAACATCGGCCCCTTTGAAGGTCGACTCATTGAGCTTTGGCTGAAATCCGCCAAATGTAAAAAAGGTGTCGAGATTGGAACTTTAGGTGGCTACAGCACAACTTGGCTTGCAAGAGGATTAGGCCAAGGTGGAGTGATTTACTCCCTAGAGCTTGATCCCAAAAGAGCCGCCCTCGCACAAGAAAACGTAGCTTTCACAAAAGCACTTGGGGTCGAGATTCAAGTGATTGCAGGAAAAGCCTCTGATTCTCTCTTAAATTTAAAATCCCAAGGCCCCTTTGACTTTGTATTTATTGACGCAGATAAAGCCGGTTACCCAGCTTACACCGAGTGGGCGATCGACAACTTGCGATCAGGAGGTCTGATTCTTTGTGATAATGCCTACATTTGGGGCGGAATGAACTACTACCCCAAGGCACCAGAATCACTTAAGTATCCGAAATCGCAAGAAAGTCTCTTTAGTTATTCAAAAAATGAGTACAAAGGAATGAGCGAGTGTTGGAATTTACTATGCCAAAGTCCCCTGCTTGATAGCCTGATACTGCCAACCGGCGAAGGACTTGGGATAGCGATTAAACGTTGATTTTTTTTGCAAATTATCAAAACTTTTCATGCCAATTTTTAGATTTTGAGGTATGAATTGGGCTTTCAAATTTTTCTTTATTTAAGGAGCTTATGGCTGATCCAAATTTCAAAATAACGGACATCAAAAAAGTACGAAATATCGGTATTTCCGCGCACATTGACTCAGGAAAAACCACATTGTCAGAACGCATTCTGTACTACACAGGCCGAATTCACAAAATTGAAGAGGTTAAAGGTAAATCAGGCGTTGGCGCGACCATGGACTTCATGGATCTCGAGCGCGAAAAAGGGATCACCATTCAATCTGCCGCAACTTATTGCGTGTGGGGCGATAACAACATCAACTTGATCGACACTCCAGGACACGTTGACTTCACAATCGAAGTAGAAAGAGCTCTCCGAGTTCTTGATGGCGCGGTTCTAGTTCTTTGCGCTGTTGCCGGCGTACAATCGCAATCCATCACTGTAGATCGACAAATGAAACGTTATAGCGTTCCTCGTTTGGCATTTATCAACAAAATGGACCGAGCAGGCGCTAACCCATTCCGAGTTAAAGACATGCTCAGAGAAAAACTCGGTCACAATGCTTGGTTGGTTAACTACCCCATCGGAGCAGAAGATCAGTTCAAAGGTATTGTCGACCTACTCACATTGAAAGCTCATTATTTCGACGGTGATAACGGTGAAAACATTCGTATTGAAGACTGCCCAGCGGAACTTTTAGAAAAATGTAAAACCGCTCGAATGGAACTGATTGCAGCTCTTGGCGATTTCGATGACGGCATTGCAGAAAAATATTTGGAAGAAAAAGAAATTACAGCAGCAGAGTTGGTGCCTGTTCTAAGAAAAGCAACACTCTCTCTTAATTTTACTCCTGTATTTGTGGGATCTGCTTTCAAAAACAAAGGCGTTCAATTGTTGTTGGACGGTGTTGTTAGCTACCTTCCAAATCCCGGCGAGTCTGTAAACAAAGCTCTCGATCAAAGAAACAACGAAGCTCAGGTTATTTTGAAATCTGATTCTAACGAGCCATTCGTTGGTCTAGCGTTCAAACTCGAAGACGGCCGATATGGTCAATTAACCTATATGCGAATTTACCAAGGTAAAATTAGCAAAGGTGATTTCATTATTAACGTAAACAACGACAAACGGGTTAAGATTCCTCGAATTGTTCGAATGCACGCAAGTGACATGCAAGACATTGAATCTGCTCAGGCCGGAGATATCGTTGCGCTATTCGGCGTAGAATGTGCTTCAGGTGACACTTTTACAGACGGAAAAGTTTCTTACACCATGACTTCTATGCACGTTCCTGCGGCGGTATTGAGCTTGGCTGTTTCTCCAAAGTCTCGCGAAGGACAATCAAACTTCTCTAAAGCGCTTAACCGTTTCTCAAAAGAAGATCCAACATTCCGAGTTAGCCGAGACGAGGAGTCTGGCGACACTTTGATTTCTGGTATGGGCGAACTTCACCTCGAAATTTACATCGAGCGAATGAAGCGTGAATACAATTGCGAAGTGAACGTAGGTAAACCTCAGGTGGCTTACCGTGAAACATTCACCAAAAAAGCGAAACTTGAGTATGTTCACAAAAAGCAAACCGGTGGTGCGGGTCAGTTCGCGAAAGTGGCTGGTATCATGGAACCACTTCCAGCCGATGCGGTTGAAAACTACGAATTCGTGGACGAAGTTGTCGGCGGTGTTATTCCTCGTGAATACATTCCAGCTGTAGACAAAGGCTTCAAAGAGCAACTCGTAAAAGGTCTTCTCATTGGAGCACCCGTTGTACGAGTACGATGTACAGTAAACGACGGTCAGTATCACCCTGTTGACTCGAGCGAATTAGCGTTCCGACTTGCAGCTATGGCCGCAGTTCGAGAAGCTTATCAGGCCGCAGGTCCCATCATTCTTGAACCCATTATGAAGGTCGAAGTTTCTGCTCCTGAAGAATTCCAAGGAACCGTAATTGGTCAACTTAACCAAAGACGAGGCATTATTTTGGATTCTCAAACAAACGAAGGCTATTTCACAGCTTCTGCCAACGTTCCTTTTTCTGAAATGTTCGGATATTCGACCTCTTTGAGATCGGCAACTCAAGGTAAAGGCGAATTCACAATGGAATTTGCTAAATACGAAGCTGTTCCGAAAAACGTTCAAGAAGAAATGGTACGCCTTTACAAAGAAAAGAGGGCAGCTGAGAATAAGTGATTGTGAAAACAATTACTCAAAAGAATTCTACAGTTAAATCATCATCAAAAACCCCAGATGTCTCTTTTGCGAGACGTCTGGGGTTTTTCTTTTTTGCCGTCACTCAAATGGCAGTGGCATCTGATGGCGCGCGATTTCCCGTCACCAAAACTTTAAATTTAGGACTAAGCTCCGATGTTTCGGGATTCAACCATCTTGTAGACTCAAGCGCAGACCAGTCGAATGTACTAGCTTATGTTTACGAATCTTTGTTAGACAAAGATCCCGACACCTACGAAACAATTCCCGGTCTTGCAAAAAAATGGGAAGTCTCTAAAGACGGAAAAAAATTCACTTTTGAGATCGACGAAAAAGCCACCTGGTTCGACGGAAAACCCATTTCAAGCGCAGACGTTGAGTTTACCCTGAAAACAATTTTCGACCCCAAGGTCAATTGTGAGCCAGAACGAGCGACCTATGGCAGCTTGGATCCCAATATTGAAATTATTTCAGATAAGAAATTTTCAATTAAAGTCAAAGATTTGCATTTTCGGAATTTAGATCTTGCGGGGGGTTTTTTAATATTACCCAAGCACATTCTACAAGGCGCCGACATGAACAAAGGGCCGCTCCTGACGGGCACTTACGGTTCTGGACCCTACATGCTTGATGAGTGGAAAAAGGGCGAAAGAATTGTGCTTAAAAAGAATCCGAATTACTGGGGAATGCACCTAAAACAAAATCAAGGAGCTTATAACTTTGAGAAAATTAACTATCGAATAATTCGGGAACCCAAAATAGAAATCGAAATGTTGAAGCAGGGTTATTACACCCTCTATGGATTTTCGCCCGAAAAATGGGAGCGCGACTCCAAGCACGAAAAAGTTCAGAAATTTTACGACACCTATGATTACAGCAATAAAGCCCCCAAGGGATACTCCTATATTGCCTGGAACAACAACAACCCACTTTTTAAATCTGTGAATACACGAAAGGCTTTATCACTGCTCTTGAATCGTGATTTTATGATTGAGAAATTCACATTCAAAAAAGCCATTCCGGCCTTAGGACCCATTTCTTCAAGAAGCGAGTATGCTCCCAGCGATGTTAAACCTTCGAGCTATGATCCCAAAGCAGCTTTAAAACTGTTATCTGAAGAAGGTTGGAAAGACACAAATAACGATGGTGTTTTGGATAGAAACGGATCTAAATTTGAGTTCACACTTCTTTTCAGTAGCCCCGAATCTGAGAAATATTTAACAACCTACCAAGAAGATTTAGTTAAAGCAGGGATCGTTTGTAATTTAAAGAAAGTCGACTGGACGACATTCACAAAACTTCTAGACGACCGAAAATTTGAAGCCGTAACACTTGCATGGACGAGTCAGGTTGATCCTGATCTATATCAAATTTGGCATTCCAACAGCATCTCTGGAAATGGCTCAAATTTTGTTTCCTATAAAAACAAAGAAGTCGACAATCTTATCGAACAAGTTCGAAAAGAGTTCGACCGTAAAAAACGGATTGTTCTCACACAAAAACTCGCCAAGCTAATCATGAACGACCATCCGTATAGCTTTTTGCTTGAGAATCCCAGAAATTATGTAGCGGCCAGGAAAGGCGTCAAACGCCCAAAAGATTATTTTAATTACACTATCGGAACATCTTACTGGAAACCCGATTTAGAGTGATAATAGGAAATGTGAATCTTGGTATTTACATAATCAATCGACTTTTTGCCATAATCCCGACTCTCTTTGGAATCAGTTTAATATCATTTGTACTTATAAATGTGGCACCCGGGGGCCCTGTAGAACAAGCTTTACAGAAGCTCAAATATTCTGCCGAATCGACATCCTCTAACAGTTCATCGCTGAATTCTCAGAACATGGAAAACACCGTTACAAGTGAGGTCATAGAGTCTCTAAAACGTCAGTATGGTTACGACAAACCAGTGCTGACTCGGTATTTTATTTGGTTAAAGAACCTAGTCACTTTAGACTTTGGAGAGAGCTTCACTCATCATCGTCCAGTGTGGGATTTAATTATCGAAAAATTTCCTGTGAGCCTTATGTTCGGACTCACATCTTTCATATTGACCTACTTAATCTCGATTCCATTGGGGTTGCTCAAGGCTTTATGGAATGGTTCACGTTTCGACGTTGTGACAAGTTTTTTAATATTTCTCACTTACGCCATCCCTTCATTTATTTTTGCAATTTTACTTATAGTCATTTTTGGTCCTGGCAATTTAGATTGGTTCCCCATTCAGGGACTTGTCTCCGAGAACTACGACGACCTCTCTGATTGGAACAAGCTCACCGATAGACTGTCACACGCTTTTCTACCGCTCCTTTGTTATACGATAGGAGATTTTGCAGCCCTAACTGTTTTAACAAAAAACTCTATCCTCGAAGAGGTTAACAAAGACTATGTCCGAACAGCTCGAGCTAAAGGACTAGAGCAGAATGCAGCAATTTTAAAACACGCTTTAAGAAATGCTTTAATGCCAATAGCCACGGGCCTGGGAAGTCTACTCGGAGTTTTTTTTGCTGGAGCGCTTCTTTTAGAGACTATTTTTAATCTCGATGGCATTGGACTACTTTCTTACAATGCTGTTTTAAGTCGGGATTTCAACGTTATCATGGGCTTGCTGATGCTACAGTCGATTGCAGCACTTCTTGGAAACTTACTGTCAGATATTATTTATGTGATAATTGATCCTCGGGTTAATTATTCAAATATGGAGTCTTGATTCATGGCTTTAGATATTGTTTCCAAAAGACAGCTCCAAAAATTTCGATCACACAAACGAGGGCTATGGAGCCTTAGGCTTTTGTGCCTTCTGACACTGGTCTCAATTTTTGCGCCGATAGTTTCCAACAACAAACCCATAATAATGAAATTCGATGACAAACTTTATTTTCCGGTTATTGAAGCGATCACTCCCACTGATTTAAACTTGAGCACAGATTTTCACCAGGTGGACTTTAGAGCATTATCAAACGAATCCTCATACCAATGGTCTCTTTGGCCCATTGTTGCCTTTCACCCAAACGAATCCGATCGCAGTCTCGACAGCTATCCC
>JACCDO010921120.1_pt1 | contig 22084 bp, 19 predicted proteins | sample 7446101 | NCBI WGS metagenome assembly JACCDO01 (sample SAMN15323440, study PRJNA562643) | freshwater metagenome | isolation source: river surface water | place: USA:Blue River Watershed | collected 2017-08-16
TATATATTCAATATATAAAAAATTATTTATATATTTTTAATTAGCTGGAAATAGCTGGAAATAGCTGGAAATAGCTGGAAATTTGGAATATCGAGCTTTTCCAGCTATTTTTGTCTACTATATACTATTTTTATTTTATTTTTTTATACTTTTTTCTTCTTTATTCTTTTTTAAAATTTAAATATTATTAATTAAAATATTGTGTGTGTGTTAAAAAATAAAATTAAAAAAAGTTTTATTTAATACTAACATTTGACATGTAAAATATTAAAAAATGATAATATAAAAAAATTTGAATAATATAATTTATACATAATAATAATTATACTATACTAATACAAATCATGTTTAGAATTCAAAAACGCAGTTTTATTACAGTAATTAATCAAGCTGAAGTAGCTTACAGAGAGTTTCTTGGTAAAAATCGTATTAAACTAAATCCAGGATTAAGATTAAATCTTCCTATTGTACATCAATTAACACGAGTATCACTAAAGGAACATTTTGTAGGTCTTGATAATCAGGCAGCTTATACAAAAGATAACGTTCCTGTTACAGTTTCAGGTACAGTATTTTATAAAGTCATTGACCCTGAAAAAGTATGTTTTACAATAGGAAACCCTATTGGTTCTATAAAAAGTGTTGGAGAAAGTTCTTTCCGTGCTGTAGTGGGTAAATTTGATTATGATGAGATTATAGCAGATAGAAATAATATCAACAATGAAATGCTAAAAGTTTTAGGTAAAACTACAATTGATTGGGGAATTAACACAACCAGATTGGAAATTCAAAATTTTGGACCTCAAAATCAAGAAGTAGCAAGACAATTAGAAAAACAAATGCAAGCTGAAAGAGCTAGACGTGAAAATGAATTACAAACTCAAGCAGATATAAGAACCGCAGAAGGTGCAAAACAAATATCAATTTTAAATTCAGAGGGTTTATTAATTGCTGCAAAAAATAAATCTGATGCAATGAAATATGAATTATCAGCAACTTCTTCAGGTTTATCAGAACAAATTGAAAGTCTAGCTAAACAATTTAATGGAGATACTGAAAAAGCAAGTGCATATCTATTAGAAATGAAAAGACTAGACCATTTGGAAAAACTTGCATCTACAAATAATAAGGTATATTTTATACCAGACAAAGGTCTATTTCCTAAAGCCAAGATAATTTCTGACCTTTTTGACGAGAACAAATAATAATTTTTTTAAGTAATTTTATAATATAAAACAATTTTTTTACATAATATATATATACAATGGATTATAAATCTAAATATCTCAAGTACAAAAACAAATACCTCGAATTAAAAAATTCTTTAAATCAAAAAGGTGCTGGAGGTGACTTACCCAGCAATGGTATGTCTAATTCATCTGTTGACGAAAATATCGATGTAGAAATTGTTTGGATAACAGGTGAATCAAAAACATTTAGTAATATTTATAAAAATTTAACAATTAGAAATATAAAAAATATGATAAAAAATGCATATCCTGAAATTGCTAATAAAAATATAATGTTAATTTTTAATGATACTGAATTAGTAGATAATTCTCTAACTCTAAATGATTTATATAGTCAAAAAATTGAACAAGAAAAAACATTAAATTCAGCATCAAATGATTCTAATGATAGAAAATTAGAATTTAATGTTATAGTTGGTGATATTAATGATTATACACCACCAACAGAAAGTATATCTCTTTTTGGTTTACAAGATATTATACGGTTTATAAGAGAAAATAAAGCACAACATAAAGATATGAACAAAATAGAATTAATTATTGATATAGGTAATCACGATACCGATTCAACAAATAAAGTTTTTAGAGAATTATTTTCTGTTGTAGATGACTTAAAGTATTTAGAAATTATTTCAGCTACAGAAATATTACCAGGAGTTATACCAAATACTCTTATAAAATTAAAATTATTAGAAAAGTATCGACATGATATTGTTCCTGGTGTTCTTCCTCCTGATTTACAGATTCTAATATATAATGAAAATAAATTTAATAAAAATATTGGTCCAAATGTTTTACCAGAAGGATTAGTTGAATTAACTTTGGGTAATAGCTTTAATCAACAAATTGGTCCAAATGTTTTACCAGGAGGATTACAAAATTTGACTTTTGGTACCGATTTTAATAAATCTATTAGTCCAGATGTTTTACCAAAAGGATTACAAAATTTGACTTTTGGTGCAGGATTTGATCAAACTATTAGTCCAACTGTTTTACCTCCTGGATTACATAGTTTAACTTTTGGTTTTAGTTTTAATAAACCTATTGGTAAAGATGTTTTACCTGTTGGATTACAAAATTTAACTTTTGGTGTCAATATTAATCAACTAATTGGTAATGATGTTTTACCTGTTGGATTACAAAATTTAAGCCGTTTTAATCAAACTATTGATCCAGATGTTTTACCTGCTGGATTACATAGTTTAAGTTTAAATGATGGTTATTCTAGAAGCATTGCTCCAGATGTTTTACCAAATGGACTAAAAGTTTTGAGAATACCTAGCACTGTTGACAATACAGAAGAATTAAAAACTATTTGTAAAACCAGAAATATTCAACTATTTATCAATGGTCAAGAACATCAATAAAATAACCAATAATTTATAATAAAAATTGTTTTATCTAATATATAAGTAAACATTGATTTAATTATATATAAAAATGAATGAAAGTAATATAAAAATAAAAAATGAATTAACACATTTATTAGAAGAATTGGAAGAAAAAAAGAAAGAATTAAAAGATTATTTAGATTTGATTGATACAAAAATACATTTAATAAAAAATCAATTATATACGAATATACATAATTCTAAAAAAACTATTACCAACACAGATAATAAACAAAAATTAGATAATTGGAACAAAGTAAAAAATGAACATGAATATGATTCAGATGATTCAGATGATAGATTATGGTTGATGGATTTACCTAAATTTTTTTCTGTAGATAATAAATAAAATATTTTTTATTCATTAACTATTTTATCCAATAATTCATTTATCTCATCAATATTACTAACAGTTTTTGTACATAACTCCATAATATCATCTTTACTTTTGAATAACTTATTTTCTTTACAAGAATTTTCTGATTCATCTGATTCATTTGATTCATCTGATTCATTTGATTCATCAGATTCATCTGATTCAATTGATTCACCAAAATCATCAGGCTCAATTGAACATCTAGTAAAAGCATATGGACTCGATGTATTTATCATAGGAAAATTTACTGGTAATAGTTTATTATCAGGTAATCCAATGTCTAATAATAATAATTCTCCATAATAACATACTAATTCATGTGAATAAGTAATTGAATATGCTTCGATAAATCTTTCGTCTAAATCTTGTCCTTTATATTGATTTTCAACATATTTAACTAGTTTTTTTCCCAGTTTATTAATTATGTAATCCAAATAAAAATTCCAAGGTAATGTTATTCGATAACAATGTATTAATTTAGTTTCTTCTACTTTTTGAATGGTATCTGAATTTACAATGTTTTCTATGCTAATCATTTTTATTAATATTAACTAATTATCAGTATATAAATATTATATCAATTTTTTGAATATATTAAATTTCAAAAAGTATAAAAAGTAAAAAAATTTCTTATTGCTTAAGAAATTTAAAAAATAAAAATATTTTAAGAAACACAACCAGATTTAACAGTAACAGGATTAATACATTCTTCTTTACCTGGGGTAATTGGAGGCCAAGGAATAACATTAATATTATCAAAATCTAAAACAAGTGTTGGTGTTCCTGTGAGAACAACTTCTTGTTGAAGTCTTCTAACACGACCATCTAACCATTCTTTTACTTGATAAAATTTTTGTACTTTTGTATCAACAAAGAAAGACCAATTATCATTTGTACAGAAATCTACTCCTGTATTTGTAGTTTGTCTAAATTGAACTTCTACTGTGAAACTATAATAATTTTTTTCTTTACCTCCACTTCCAACTACACCATGTTTAAGCTTTTTGTCAAAACACCATCCATTTTTAGGAAACCATACTGATGCTTTTGGAACACCTTTAGCAAACACAGTGATATCATCAATAATTGTTTGTTGTGAAGTAACATATCCAAATGGACTAGGGTAAAATAATTGGGAATCTTCAAAACTTATTGATTTTAATGTTTCAATAGCTTTTTCATAATCTTTAATAGCACCTACATAAGAATAAGCCCATCCAAATGCAATTTTTTGCATTTGGCCTTTCATAGAGCACTCAGGGTATAAAATTGTACCATCTTCTACAAAAACATTTGGTAACACTTCAAAACCTTTTCCAGGAATATACAAACCAGACATATATATATATATATATATATTTTGTTCCTGATGGTTGGAGAAAATTTATAATTATATTATATATAATAATTAATGCAAAAAAATTTTGATTGTGAACAAAAAGAATTATGTGATTATGTTAATAAATTATATTATGAAAAAATAATATATATTATTAAAAATAAAAAATTTATTGATTTATTTGTAAAATACAAAAATAAACAAAACGATTTATGTAAAAATAGTTCTAGTGTTTTTAATAATATTTTAAACAAAATAACTAATAAAGAATCTTGTCATAATAATGACAAAAACAAGATAAAAAAGTGTTACGATAAGTTATTTAATTATATAAATAATGAGTTGGTTATTAATTTAGAAAATGAAATAGAAACAATTAAATGTATATGTAATGAGCTTAGAATAAAATATATTATGTTGTTGAAAAATTTATTATGTAACAAAAAATTTAATAAATTATTAATAAAATATTCTAAATGTTCAAATTATAATAATTCTTCTAAACTAATAAATTTTATAAAAGGAAAACTATATTGTATAAGTATTAATTGTTGTAAATGCTTAAAAAACTATTTACCAAGAACAATTGCTCTCTTAAATTTAAGTGGAGATTTGGGAAACATAGGGGTAAAAAATACATTAGAATATTATTGGAATAATTATTCTGTTGAATATAAAAAATTTCCAACAATTAATACGTTTGGAAGTATACCTACTACTTTAGAACTACTTGAAAAGTATTATAATTTAGGTTATCGTTATTTTTTAGGTTTTACAAGTTCAACAACAGTTGCAAAAGTTTTAGACTGGTTTTTAAATCATCCTGATGCAACTGGTATTTCTCCATCAAGTACTGCATCAAGTCTAAGTGTTCCAAAAAATATTTTTAGAATGGCTCCTACAGATAACTATATTTTAGACAGTGTTGTTAAACAATTAGAAGAATCTTCAAAAATCTATTATATATATAGTGATGAAGAATTAGCTCCTCTTAATATATTAAAATTATTAGAAGAAAATGAAACAATCAAATCAAAATTAGTTCTGTATGGTGTTAAAAATGATTTATCAAATTTAACTGTATCAGATTTACAAAATCTTTTTACAGGTTCAGACAGTACACAATGTGTTTTACTTTATTTATTTTTTAGAAGAGAATATATTAGTTTATATAATAATGGATTAACATTTCCAGGACAACAATATGATATTATTGGTGGATTAGCACCTGTGATTACAAATCAGGCAGCAACACAATTAAATAATAAATATAATATTTCAACATATAAAGGTATAAATACTTCAATAACTTGGAGAAGAGGTTATTATGCATTAGGTCAAACAAATTATAATACTAAAGTATTAAATATTTTAAATTTATTAAATACTTTAGTTACAAAATTAAATGTTGAAAACATTAATAGTCATTTTGGTATAACACAATTTGAACCTGTAACTAGAGATCTAATTTATCCTTCTTTTTTAGTTGAAGTTTTTAGTGATGGAAAATTTATAAATAAATTCCTATTTGTTGATGATCCATATTTAGGTAAATATGAAGCAACTTTTGAAAATTCTACTCCAATAGAAATACCTAAAATTACAAATAATTTACCAATTGGTAAAGCTATTGGCTTACTCGAACTAACTAATAGTCCTAGTGATATAGATCAAGTTATATATGACTCTATTTATTATTATTGGTATAATGACAATACTCTACCTAAATTCCCAATAATTAATACTGAAGCAAGTATTATTAAAACAATTGATTTGTTAAATAAGTATTATGATGAAGGTTATAGAATTTTTTTGGGATTTTCAAGGTCAACAGTTGTCTTTGGTGTATTAGAATGGTTTAAAAATCATCCTGATGCCACAGGAATATCTGTTGTTAGTAGAGCTTCTAATTTATCTGTCGAAAAAAATATTTACAGACTTGATTATCCTCAAAATTTAGTAATTGAAACTCTTATACCAATATTTGAACAAACTCCCACACTCTATTATATCTATACAGAAGGTGAACTTGTTTCATTAGATTATTTAGAAATATTATCTAATAACCCAAATATTAATCTTAAAACATTAGCTATTAAAAGAGATAGCTCTAATTTAACTTTAGATGTTTTAACCACTTTCTTAGAAGGCTCAACCAGTGATGATACTATTTTATTAGTATTATTTTTTAATCAACAACAATATTTTAATTTATATAATCAAGGATTATTTTTTGGTGGAGAACAATACTATATTATAGGTGCATTACCTCAAATCACTGGTATTGCAAAAAATATTTTAAATAATAAAGTTATAAATATTCAATCAGTTTTTGCAAATACTTCTTTATTGTGGAGAATGAATACTGAATATTTAACAAAAAAATATAAGAAAATTCAATCATCCTATGGTTTAATAAATGGTCTTAAAATGATACAATATATTTTAGAAAATAAAAGTATTAGTTTATTAGGTTCTCATTTAGGTGTATTAGAATTTGATAAAAATAATGACCTTAAATATCAATCATTTTTAACTTTGATTTATAGAAAAGATGTAGACAATTTTGTAAAATACCAAATACAATTTAACGACCCTTTATTAGGTTATTTTATTGCTAATTTTGTATAATTATTTAATTATTTTTATTACTAAATTTTTTATTTCATTAAATATTATATAAATATAATATGGATTTAGTTTCAATATTGTTATGGTTATGTATCATAATAGTTCTTATAATTATTACTTACCAATGTTCAAAAATATTTTTTCCTAAACCTGTAGTTTTAGCTGTATTATCTACATTTAAACATGGTAATTTCATTATTGTAGATTCTGACTTTAATGAAATAATTAAAGTTGTAAATGAACCTGAAAAAAATATACCTATTGTTAAAGTTATTAATCCAAATCAATTCTTTACTAGTTTATATAATTATGGTGAATTAGGATTAGGTGAAGCATATATGAGAGGTGATTGGACAATGGTTTCTGATAATCGTGATGACCTTGTAAATTTCTTAAATGCAATGTGTAGAAATCAAACAAATAATAATATCCCATCATATTCTTTAGAGGATGTTTACTCATTTTCATTAGATTACGATAAATCTAATATTAAACATCATTATGATGTTGGAAATGATTTTTATCTACAATTTTTAAGAGATGATCTTAATGCTTATAGTTGTGGATTTTGGTTTACTCCTACTGATAATTTAAATAACGCACAGTATAATAAAGTTAATACAATAATTAAAAAATTAAATGCAAAACCTGGTTCTTCAATTTTAGATATTGGGTGTGGTTGGGGTAAAATTGCAAATTATGTAAGTAATGTAACAAAATCAAAAGTTACAGGTATAACTATTTCTGATGAACAAGCTAAATTTGCTAATGAAAATTATAATCCTGACAAAGTTGTTGTTATTAATATGGATTATAGAAATATTTCAGGACAATTTGATTGTATATATTCTATTGGTATGTTTGAACATGTTAGATATGAAAATTATGACGCTTTTTTCTCTATGATTAAAAGAACTCTTATACCTGGAGGAAGATTAGTTTTACATACAATTATTACCTTTGATAATACAAATACTGTTAGTAAAGTTGGTGATAATTTTGTTCTTAAACACATTTTTCCAGGTGGACAAATTCCACACAATGATTGGATTTTAAACAAAGCAAGAGACAATGGTCTAAATATTATACATTTTGAGGGGTTCGGTGGACAACATTATGCTAAGACTTTAAAAACTTGGAGAGAAAATATGTGGAAAGAAAAAGATTATATTAGAACTAAATATCCTGAAGAATTATTATTAAAATATGATTATTATTTTGCAGTTTGTGAAGCTGGATTTAATACTGGACATTTAGGATTAGGACATTATGTTATTGTTTCTGAACCAATTTTATCTATTGACAATTCATTTGGTAATATACCTTTATTGTAATATTTTTTTAATATTTTTAACTTATAAAAATAAGTTAGTATATTCTTTTTATAAAAAATAACATTAAATTTAACTATTATAGATTGATATAATAATCTTTGCAGTAATATAGTCTTTTTACACCTGTCGGAAAAAATAATATTATGTATAATTATATATATTATGGAAGATTTATATAAACAAAATGAATTATGTGATTACTATAAAAAATTATATGCAGATATTCTAATTGAAATTATTCAAAGTAAAAAATTTAAAGAACTATATTTTTGTTATAAAAACACACAAAAAGCAGTTAATGAAAAAAATTGTAGTATGTTTGATAAAATATTTGATGTTTCTAATAAAAAAACTAATAAAAAAAAATATAACAAACTATATTCTAAATTAATTTGTTATATTGATGAAAAACTTTTTATTGATTCAAAAGATGAAATAGAACCTTTAATTTGTATAAATTATGAATTAAGAACTAAATATTTTTATTTACTCAAATGTTTAATTTCAAATAAAAAATTTTATAAAATATATATAAAACACTCTAAACATTGTGGTTCTAAAGAAACTACTAAACTAATTAACTTTATAAATGGCAAAATTAAATGTATTAAAATAATTTGTGAAAAATGTACAAAGCATTATTTACCTAAAACAATAGCATTATTAGAGTTAACTGATAATTATTTTCCAAATGATAGATCTGTAAATAAAACATTAAAATATTATTGGAACAACTATCCAAACGAATTTAAATCTTTTCCAATAGTTGATACAAAAGGAAATATAGATTTGACAATTCAATTATTAGAATATTTTTATAATAAAGGGTATAGATATTTTTATGGATGCTCACGTTCTACTACATTATTAGGTGTATTAGATTGGTTTAATATGCATCCTGATGCTATAGGTATATCTTCAATTAGTAATGCACCACGATTAAAAGTTCCAAAAAATATATTTAGATTAACACCTAGTTTAGATAATGAAATTAATGTTATCAAAAATAAACTATATTCAGCAAATACTGTATATTATATATATACTAAAGATGAAGTTGCGATGGAAGATGTAAAAATATTGTTGGAAAATGATCCAAATATTAATAATTTACAAACTTATGGATTAACTAAAGATAATACTACAGTTAGTAATTTACAAAATTTTTTACAAAAATCAACAACAAATGATTTGGTATGTTTACTTATAATTAATAGAAATGATTATTTAAACTTATATTCAAATGGTCTCACATGTCCAACAGACCAATATGATTTAAGTAATACTCCACCACAAGAAATAATAGGTGAAGCAGCAAATCAATTAAAAAATAAATATTACCCAATAACATTACAAAATATAGGTAGTTCTATATTATGGAGAGATGGATATAATTCTTTAGGAATAGAAAATTACTCTTCTACAACATTAAATACTTTAAATATGTTGAACACATTAGTTTTAAAAAGAAATATAGATAACATAAATAGTCATAGTGGAATTTTACAATTTGATGAAGTGACTAGAGATATAATTTATTATTCGTATTTGGTTAAATTATTTAATGGTAATTCTTATAATAATCAATATTTATTTGTTGATGATCCATATTTAGGAAAGTATCAAGCAACTTTTGAAAATAATACTCCTATAGAAATACCTACAATTATAAATAATTTACCAATCGGTAAAGCTATTGGTTTACTTGAATTAACTAATAGTCCTAGTGATATAGATCAAGTGTTGTATAATTCTATTTATTATTATTGGTATAATGATTTAGACTTACCTAAATTCCCAATAGTCAATACTGAAGCAAGTATTACTAAAACTATTCAATTACTTGATAAGTATTATACTAACGGATATCGTTTATTCCTTGGATTTTCTAGATCTACGGTTGTTTTTGGTGTATTAGAATGGTTCAAGAATCATCCTGATGCTACTGGAATATCTGTAGTTAGTAGAGCTTCTAATTTATCTGTTGAAAAAAATATTTATAGACTTGATTATCCTCAAAATTTAGTAATTGAAACTCTTATACCAACATTTGAAAAAGCACCTACCCTTTATTATATTTATACAGAGGATGAACTTGTTTCATTAGATTATTTAGAAATATTATCTAATAACCCAAATATTAATCTTAAAACATTAGCTATTAAAAGAGATAGCTCTAATTTAACAGTAGATGTTTTAACCACTTTCTTAGAAGGCTCAACCAGTGATGATATCATATTAATAGTATTATTTTTTAATCAACAACAATATTTTGATTTATATAATCAGGGATTATTTTTTAGTGGAAATCAATATTATATTATAGGTGCATTACCTTCAATTACTGGAACAGCCCAAGATATTCTTAATAACAAAGTTATTAATATTCAATCAGTTTTTTCTAATACATCTATGCTTTGGAGAAAAAACACCGATTATTTAACTATAAAATATAAAAAAATTCAATCATCCTATGGTTTAATAAATGGTTTAAAGATGATACAATTCATTTTAGAAAATAAAAGTATTAGTTTATTAGGTTCTCATTTAGGTGTATTAGAATTTGATAAAAATAATGACCTTAAATATCAGTCATTCTTAACTCTCATTTATAAAAAAAATGTAGACAATTTTGTAAAATACCAAATACAATTTAACGACCCTTTATTGGGTTATTTTGTTGCTAATTTTGTATAAAAAAATATTTAACTTAAAAAAATACCAGTTTTTTTGTTCTTGGTCTTATTGTATAATCAAAATCTTCAAGTTTTTCTAAAAATGAATAAGTCTCATCATATGAAAAATCACATATTCTATCTGGACTTAAATAATATATTTCTTCATCAGAGCAATTTTTTTCACAATCTCCACATAAGAATACATTATGTTTGGTATTATAGTATATATTGAAAAATATTATTTTTTTACAATTGTAACAATTTGATTTATTTATACAATTAAGACAAAAACATTCAGTTGATTTGTTTTTTAGTTTATAAGAATAAATTTTCTTATATTTAGGTTTAACTTGGTTAACTTTCTCTAATCCACAACTTCTACAATATGACTCTTAATTATCCATATTTTGACTTGATATTTATGATATTCTAAATATCCAATTAATTTCATTTTTTTTATTATTCTGTTTGGTAAAAATTGAAAAATATAATTTACTAATATGACATTTACATATTAACACAAATACAATCAGACTTATATAATTTACACTTAGATATCTAATAAGATGATAGAATCCAGTATAATTAGCAGATCTAATCTAATACCAATGGATAAGTTATTTGTTAGCTTTATTCTTAAGAATAACAGAGGAACTATAAATTTTTTAGCAAGTAGTATCAATGACGAATTTGGAGACTTTAGAATTTTTTCAGATAGTTTGGAAAAAAATGAAGAATGTGTAGTTGATTTATGGGGTTTAGATGATGATGAGCTTCCTGTTATTTTGGAATATAAGCCTGATTATACTACACTTTATATTACTTTTACTAATGTTATTAGACAAGTAATTTCTATCACAATTACTGAACAAGAACGTTTAGAGTTAGTCCAAGCATTTAATGATATCGATGAACATTTTATAGATATTGGTTTATTACATAGATATAACCAAAATACCTAGATATATATTACGCCTTTTTATATTGAAAAAATTGATATTTAATATCATCTGGTGACCCATATCATCTACTATATTAATATACAAGTAATACCACCACTACACACAGAAATGTCAGAATATACTGAAAGTTCTGCTCACCAAGCTGCTATGATGCAAATTGCTATTCAAGTTACTTCTGAGGACTCTATGAGTCCGATGACTAATACACAGGAGACCCAAAAGATTACCGAGTCTTCTATTGAGATTACTAACCCTGTTACTGAACCTGACCCTAAGAAGCCTGATGAGTCTGATGTTACTAAAGAGCCTACTACCGCTGAGATTATTAGTGGGCTTATTGGACAGATTGGTCACGAAACATTTGCCGTCGGAATTCCTGGCGCTAAGGTTATCTCGTGTCACAACTCCAATGACATTAAAATCACTATGACCCAGCTTAATTCTCTAGCTCAGTTACTTGCTCTTACACCTGAGCGCGTGTACTATGCTGGTGATAACAACTGGGTTATTCGTCATGTTACAGGCTCTCGCACTGCTATCGAGCTCTTGGATAAGGAAACAAACAAGGTCTCAGGTGTTATTGAGTTTGGTCGTGTTGTTATCCTCGGTAAAAGTACTGTTCCTACAACAGTAAAGGTTAGGTGGTGGACTAATCAGTCTGGTAAGGATCTTGACCCTAAGAAGAGCGTTATTGACAGAATCATCTTTTTCCCTAGTATGGATGAACAGGAGATGCCCGAGGAATACTTTGGTATTGATGACTGGGTTGAAGAATATGGAGTTAAGATTGAGTCAGATCAGGGTATTAGTGCTACATATCCCACCGACCATCGTACTGCTTGTGCAAGTTTCCAAGGTATGTGTATCAAGACTAAGAACCTATGTGGTGAATCGGATGCATCACCCTCTACAGAAGTAGTATCAGGTACTACTAGTGAATCAGAATACTCAAAGCGCAACACTTATATCTTTGAGTTCCTGTCTGGAGAGGCTTATAAGGAGTTTAACGAGGAACTTCGCGAACTGTGGGAGGAACTTAAAACACAGGTTACCACTGATTTAGGACCAATTACTGTGCCTGGTTCAGATGAGGGTCCCAAGACCTTCAAGCAGTGCTGGCTGGATAAGCATATTTCAGACAAGGAGGGTCTAAGATCTGCAGGCTGGTGCAACATCCATGACCTTGCTGAGCCATCTGCATTCGACCCTTCTAGCGAGGCTCACAGGTTTGCTAGTTACCTCCGAGAGAAGTTTGAAGTGGAATACACCAAGTGGGAAAAGTCGCCCAAGACTACTCCACGTGCTAGGGAGCTTGCACGTTACTGGATACATTTTAAGAGTCTGGTAATGAGTAAGTCTCGTTTCCAAGAATTTATCCATAGGACATTTGAGGAGATTGTTTCTGTTACCAAGATTACGATGGAACAGGACCTTGAGCTTGAGATGACTGGTCAGCTCGCTCATGTAATTTGTTTGCAGGAAGTGAGCAAGGCCAAGCACATTCGTCTTACAGCCATGGTACCTTTGATGGCTGGGCTCGGATATACTCTGTGCATTCCTCCTTATGAGTCGTTCGATAAGACCTGTGGAGCAATCATCGTCAGGTCTGAACTTATCGACATGTAATCTTAGTTATGTGTAGGTTCTCTTTAACGTTACCAATATGAGGACCTTGTATATTTATTTATGAAATAATTGTAATATGTAAAAAGTTAATTTAGAATATGGTAAATTGTCTTAATAAAATAATTTATTTTTCATAGTTAAAGTATTCAAAATCTTTTTTGAACATTGTATATATTAATTCTTTATTTTCTTGACTTATATTTGACTCATTATTAGAATTATTTTCTGTAGTATTTAATTTTAAATCCGTATATTTAATTCTTTTTGGACAATTATTTTTCTCAAATATAATATTTAACTCTAAAATGATTTTTTTACAGTCTTCTTCAAAATTTTCTATTTTTCCAATATAATTAACATTAGTTTTACCTTCTATAAAATTATATTGAAGTAAAGGAGATAGTTTTTGTTTTGTCCAATTAGTTTGGTTTTGTATAGTCCAGTGTGTTTTACAACCATCTTTAATCCATTCATTTAAAGTTTTAGATTTATATGGTTGTAAATTTTTATGATAATAATACCATGACTTTATTCTATCATAGGGATGTCTGACAAATGTAAAAATATATTTATTTTTAAGATTATATTTGGATTCTAATACTTTTAGTCTTTGATGATTTTCATAAATAATAAATCTATTAATTTTTTCATCTCTATGGTTATCACGATTTTTACCTAATTCAAACATTTCTAAAATTGTTTTTGTTGCACATTTTGGAATACTTATAAATGCACCATATATTTGATTGTTATTTGAAGAATTCATAAGTTTTATATATAGTGTCTATATAATATTATTAAGTTAAATACTAAAAATTTGATAAATCATACTAATAATTAAATAATTAAATAATTAATAAAACCAATAAATAATAATGTTATGTTGTTTTTCACAAAATTATTTTACAAGAATTCCAAATACCTGTAAAGTTATGGGATTAATCATGTTAAGAAATTTAGGAATAGGATTTTATAAAGGAATAAAAACATACAAAAAAACATCAAAACCTATTTCAAATCTATTTCATCATGTGGTTTCAAATTTTATATTTGGAATATTTGAAACAATTTTTTGGCCAATTACATTACCTTTAATTGTACTAGAATATTCTGATGATATAATTAGATATTTTGTACTTGATTATTAAACCTAATTTGTCTATTTGAAAAATTGATTATATCTAGGAATATTTTTTAATATTAAAATTATAATCTAATGGATTTTGATATAAATAAAATAGCTATAATAAATGAAGATACAATTACTCTAAAGGATGATTTTAATGAAACACTTGATGATTTGATAATATCACATTTATCAAAATATAAAAAGATAATATTTGGAGATAATTATAACAAACTAATTGATAAATTAGAGTTTCCATGTAATTCTGTAACACATTTATCCTTTTCTAGAAATTGTATATTTAATCATCCAATTAATAATTTACCAATTAACTTAGTCAATTTAGAATTAGGAGAATATTTTAATCATCCTATTGATTATTTACCAACAGGACTTCGTTATCTAAGAATATCTGGTGTCTTTAATTATCCAATTGATAATTTACCAAATACTCTTACTCATTTAGTATTTTCTAAAAAAAGCTGTTTTAATCAACCTATTAATAATTTGCCTAAAAGTTTAATTTATCTTCGTTTAAGTCCTGAATTTGACCAACCTATAGATTTTTTACCAACAAATCTTAAAAATTTGGAATTATGTTATTCTTTTAATCAAAAAGTAGACTCTTTACCTAATACTATTGAAGATTTAGAATTTGGTAATTGTTTTAATAAATCTGTTGACAACTTACCAACTAGTTTAAAATTTGTAAGTTTTAGTTATAATTTTAATCAAAAAGTAGATAATTTACCTAAGAATATTACACATCTATCATTTGGTAATTCTTTTAACTGTCAAGTTGATTCATTACCTCAAAATTTGTTAGAATTAGAATTTGGTAAAGATTTTAATCAATCAATTAATTTTTTACCTAAAACAATAACTCATTTAATGTTTTCAGATAATAGTTGTTTTAATCAAGAAATAGATTATTCAAATTTAATTAATCTTGAATATTTATATTTTGGAAGTGAATACAATAAATCTATAGATAATTTACCAGATAGTCTAAAAGAAATAGTATTACCAAGAAGATATAAAAATAAGATATCAAAGTTACCTAATAACTTAAATAGATTACATAATAGTAAATATGTACCAAATATTAAAGAACTTAAACAAAAATATAATTCAATTCAATTTATTGACGATGAATATGATTATTAGTATGATTATATTTATTTATATATCTAATATAATAATAATCTAATGTATTATGCTAAATTAGGTCAAATATTAAGTATGTATCTTGTGTATAAACAAAAAGGTGGTAAAAATTTAAGAAAAATAGTTGTAAATGGTTCTGAACAAGAAATCAAATCATTTAGAAAATATGTGGAAAAATATAAAAAAGAACTTGATGAAAGAAATGTTACATTAGTATATATAAAATCTCCAAATTATCAAATTGATTTATATGGTTATGATGGCGAATTAAAGAAAAGTTTATACAAAGAGGATTTAGATACTTTAATTGAATTAATTGATTCAATGCCTATGGGGAAATTTGAAAAGATATTAAGACAAAAACTATCAATATAATTATTTTTTAAAAATGACAAATTTTTATATATAGAATAATATATTAAATAATGTCAGAAAAATACACTTTAGACGAAATAAAAGATAATTTGGAAAAACTTTATGATAGATTAAAATTAAAAGGTAGAGAAAAAGGTTTTTGGGTTATCGCTTCACGTTCTGATTTTAAACCTATTAAACTTAGTGAAACTGTTAAAGGAAAAGAAGTAGTTAAAACGATTGTAAACATTAATGATATTAAAAAAGAGTTATTAGAAGGTAAAGAACAATATTTTAAAGGAAAAAAAATAGCTTTTGTTCATTTATGGGTGCTACCATATATTACTACAGATATAAATAAACTTAAAAATAGTAAATTATCGAAAATAAAAAATGATATACTATGTGGGGTAACCATAGATATATATGTTGTTGATGAAAATGGAAAATTAAATAATGACAGAGACCATAGATGGCGTTGTAAAATTAATTTTACTGTTGACGATATGATAAATCATAAACTTAAATTTACTGATGCTGAAAAATTAATGAGACAGGTTGCTGATGAAATTGTTACTACAGGTGATTTTATAGGAATTAACTTTAAAGATTATGTTAAAGCTTATAAAAAAAAAGTTAGTAAATCATAAAATTATTTTGTAAAAATACAGTTATCAACCAAATATATCCTTATATATATTTTTTTTATTTGTAACTACTTTTGATTTTGTAGTTATTTTATTTGATTTATTCCTAGAATCCAATTCATTATCTGAATTAGATTCGGAATCAGAATCAGAATCTGAATCAGAATTATCAGTATTATCACCTTTGGAAAATTTATTTTTAGAAACATTACATGAATCATTATCTGATTCAGATTCGGATTCAGAATTAGAATAAGACTCGGAATCAGATTCTGATTCTGAACTATTATCAGATTTATCAGATTTATTTGAATAATTATCCAGTTCATCTATATCATCTGAAATGTATTTTTTTACTATCTTTTTATTACCTAATTCTTTGGTTAATTTAACTCTTTCTACAAACTGAGGTTTAGGGTTTGATGAATTATTTAAGGTCATAACTATTGAAGATATAGTTCTTTTAGGAACTTTTTCTACATTACATAATCCTTCAAAAACTTCATATTCTACATTATTTTTACAATCTCCAGTAAAAACTATTCCAAACTTTGGTATTTCTTCAATAATACTTTCACCTACTTTATTATTATAAGTAAAAGTCTTTTTTCCAGGAGTCTTGTTTTTCTTTTTATCAAAAATTACCTTTATTTCATCAATAACTTTTTCAATATCAGCTATTGTCGTATTTAATTCAGTTGGTTCTGGACAATCTAATTTACTCTTTCTTCTGAGTTTTGAATAAGAAGTGTAATATTTTTTACCTTGTTTAACTACTGAATCATTTAGACTCAATAGACTTTTAGTCTTTTCTTTTAAATCATCATATTCTGTTTGTAATATTTTATTACTTCTATTTGCGTCTTCAATTTCTTTTTTATTTTTATTTATAATTGTTTTTTTAATATGTTCTTCAATATTGTCTTGTAACTTTTTATCAGAACAATTAATAGCTTCTGAATGTTTATACATATAATCACAAATCTTTTCAACATAAGTATCTCTAACAACCTGTATTAAATTTAACATGTAACGTGATTCTAAATCAATGTCACCACTTTCATTTAAAATTCCAATAATTTCTTTATTAATAGGTTGTTGTGGGTTCAAAAATATTTTTTCTAAACCTTTCCAACTTAATCTTAGTTTTTTTATTTCTAAATCTTTTAAATCGCTAAAATTTATAGTATTTACAAATGATAAATTATCTTCACCTTCATAACCACAATATTTAGCATCTACACATAGTTTAAGTAGATAATTAAACTGTTTATTATTTCTAAAATCAAAATTATCAAAAATTTGTTGAAAATAATTTTCAAAAGGATTAATCAAGTACTTATTTGTTTTGCCGTGGCTATTTTTATACCATTCAAATAGTATATTAACATTATTATTTTTTGGATTAATAATATCTTTCAAGTCCTTTATCTGTAACTTAAATGTATTATAAGTTATAATTTCATCATCAGATAATCCATCCTTTTGTACAAAATATATTTTCTTTACATTATTACCATTTTCGTCAACTTCTTTTTTTATAACTTCTTTTTGATAAGGTTTTATTTCATCTTCTAATATTTCGAGTTCTTTTGAATTTTGTTTATTCATTTCATATGTCATTAGTTTTGTGATTAACTGGTTTTCATTTTTATGAAATTTATAAACTAAACCTTGAAAGATTGCAGGTTCTATTTCATTTTTCCATAACTTTTCCATGTATTTACCTGGACCATTTGAACATATATCCATCCTAAAATAAACCATTCGTTTACCTCTAAGTAAAACCATTGCTTTTTTGGTTTCATCATTAGGATTATCAGTATGTTGTAATTTTTCCTCCTGAAGTTCTATTACTAAATCTATATTTTGAAAAAGCATATCATATTTTTTATTGTCTGATGGTTTTATTGACTTTTGATAAGTTATATCTAGGTCATTTATAAACATTTTGAAAAATGTATGTCCATAAACATTATCTAATATCCATCTAAGATATTTGAATTCATCTCTTGTTGGAGTAACTATATTTTTTATAGTTTTATCTTTAATATCACTATATACAGGTACATTATAATAATCTCCATCAATTTGTTGACTAACATGTTCAGAAAAAAATGTATCAACAAATCTACTGTATATATGGTAAAGACCAGTAGTTGCTGCTCTATGATTTATTTCTATCATAAATTCTAATGCTTCTTTTAGCGTTATTGTATCACCATTATTAGACCATTTATATTCTTTAATATTAGTTTGGTCATGTTTAAAGTAATCGTAAAAAGACTTGTAGTTTATTGTATAATCTTTAACTGAAATATTACCGGATTTATGTGGCTCGATAACATTTCCTTTACCCAGACATTTTTTTAATAATTTAACTAATTCAACCTTATTTCCTTCATTATATATTTTAGTAGTAAGCATAATATTTATAAGTATTTAATTTATTAATGATTGTTTGATTTATAAATTTCAATTTTTTTATAGTAATAATATGAATATTAAATTAAAAAAAATATTTATATTATATATAAATGTCCAATACAAATTATATTACATATAATCCAAATAGTAAAAAAAATGAAGATTTAAGTGCTATTTTTTTACCTATAACTTCTGGTGTTACTGGTACTGTTACAAATTATAAAGTAACTGATGGTTCAGATCTAAATACTAAATTTGCTTCAATAACTTCACCTGGAGCTGTAAATATTGGTTTTGATACAGGGTTTAAAATTAGTAATGGTACAGACTTGAGAAATGTTTTTGCATCAATTAATTCTAACAAAGCTTTTACAACAACTAGTCAATTAATTACAACTACTACTGGTAAAAATATTAATACTACTAATTTAGCATCTAATTTTTATTTAACAGGTAGTTATAAATATTTTAGTTTTATATTATATGGTGCAGGTGGATATGGAGGTCAACCTCCTGATTCATATTCTTATGGAGGTGCAGGTTCTGGAGGTTATATATCAGCTTTAAAAATACCATATAATCCAAGTTCAGATATTATTATTAGTTCAATTTCATATAGTATTGGTGGAGGTGGAACTTTGGGTGCTACTAACGGAAATATAGCTACGAATATTACTATTAATTACAGTAATGGGACTCAAATAGTTTTAAATGCTGGTTATGGAGGTTCTTCTAATAGTACTACTGGAAACACTGGAGCTGCAGGAGGAGTTAATACAACAAGTAATAATACAAGTTTTTATTCAAATACAAATATTACAGCTGTTAATGGTGCTAAAGGTGGTGATATTAATAAGACAGGTACATCTAGTGGATACACCTCAAGTGGCTCTGGAAACTCAGGTTTAGATTCTGCACCTGTTGGTAATCCACCTACAGCCAGTAAAACTTTTAATACTCCTGATGGAAAATCTTATACTATTAATAGTGCTGGTGGTGGTAAATCACAAGTGGTCTCTGGTTATGGTGCCGGAGGAGCTGCAACACCAGCAAATTATAATAAAAATGCTACAGCTTATAGATATGGTTCTCCAGGTTGTATATTATATTATTTATCCACATAAATTATTCTAGTTGCTTAATTTTATCTAGATAATATATCTAAAGCTTCACTTATATCATTTTCTACAGCTACTATATAAAAACTCATAAAATTTGATTTTATTAATGGCTGGTGTATCATATTTCTAAATTAACTACATAAGACAATAATTCAACAATGACAGATACTCAGAGACAAAATGGAGCTTCAGCCTCTTCAGAAAGGGGTGATCTTACTGACCCAGCACTATACTTTCCTCAATTTTCGTTAACCCAAGAACAAATTAATCAATTATTTACCGGGAGAAGGGGAATAAGTAATTCTGAAGAAACTATTCTTTGGAATAGACATCTAGACGACTATGAGGCTGCAATTGCAGAACTAGTACAAAGAGACAATGGTCTTTTACTTGCATTTCAAATGATAATTAGATGGGAAACCCTTCCTAGAAGTTCGCCAGATTATCAGCGAGTTTATCAGATTCTTAGAAGTGTAAGAACACGTCTTGGACAAGACACTAGTGAAACTATAGTTATGAGCTTGTACAAACAAACTTGTTTAGTTACTCTTGATAATCAGATTAGTTTAGATTTAGAATATCATAGGCTTAAAAATATTCTGGACAGAAAAAAGTATGATTATGCCCTTGAATTTAGACACATGAGGAGATTTGATATTCATCCTGGAGAAAGATTTGGTTCCCAAGATGTTCTTAATCATCTTAGTAGTTTAGTTGCTAATATTAGGGTTTTTGAAAGAAACATTATTGGAATGCAGTTAACTGCAACAACCCATCCTGACAAAACATTTATTGCTGACGCTACTACACGAATGATAACTTTGTACAGAACTCATATTGATGAACTTCGTGAAGAAATTACTCATTATGAATCTATTTGTGAAGCATTAGGAGCATCAGGTTACAGAAAGTAAATTTATAGTTTATTTATTATAAAATAAAAAAACTGTTATTAGTATTAAACTTTATTTATTAAATCATAAATATAATTAATATTTTTCTCGGTTATTGAACCAGTTATTCCAGAAAATGCTTTCGTTTTTAGATGAATTTTACAATTTGAAACAATTGATTCATCGTATAATTCATTTGGTCCTGTAGTTGCTACTTTAGCCATTATTTCAAATCTCTTATCAATTGACTCATTTCCAATTTCTCTAAAAAATTTAATATACGAATCAGTTTTTATAATCTGATTTGAATCAGTTTGTAGTTTAGTTAATATATATTTGGTTTTCTCATCCATTTTATATGTGATATTAATTTATTTAGCATAATAATTTTATACTTTAGAAAATTCAATTTTTATAAAAAATTGAATTTTATTTTTATTCTAAAATCCAAGATAATTAAACTAATTAATTAATCGCTATAATACTTTGTCAAAACATAAAAATGGGCGCTGATATGTCAAGAGATATGGATTTACCTGAAAACATAGATTTAATGTACGAAAGGTGTAAAAGTTACTGGAAAACAGAAAAATATTTACAAGAAATTGGTAATTCAGTTTATAATTCTACTCCTACACTAAGTCCTCATACACTTAAATGCGTTGGACAGATAATTTGGATATTTATGAAAACTCGAGAAATCAAATTGAATATTTTAGAAGTTATGGCTGGAAATGGTGTTGCATCAAAAATTATTTACGA
>JACCDO010691981.1_pt1 | contig 22082 bp, 19 predicted proteins | sample 7446101 | NCBI WGS metagenome assembly JACCDO01 (sample SAMN15323440, study PRJNA562643) | freshwater metagenome | isolation source: river surface water | place: USA:Blue River Watershed | collected 2017-08-16
AGGAGCGCATCGTCGTCAACATGGGTCCGCAGCACCCGTCGACCCATGGCGTGCTCCGCCTGATCCTCGAGATCGAGGGCGAGACCGTCACCGAGGCCCGCTGCGGCATCGGCTACCTGCACACCGGTATCGAGAAGAACATGGAGTTCCGCTCGTTCACGCAGGGCGTCACCTTCGTGACCCGCATGGACTACCTGGCTCCGTTCTTCAACGAAACCGCCTACTGCCTGGCCGTCGAGAAGCTGCTCGGCATAACCGACCAGATCCCCGATCGTGCCAACGTCATCCGCGTGATGATGATGGAGCTCAATCGAATCTCCTCCCACCTGGTCGCGCTTGCGACCGGCGGCATGGAGCTCGGCGCACTGACCGCGATGACCTTCGGCTTCCGCGAGCGCGAGCTCATCCTCGACATCTTCGAGATGATCACGGGCCTGCGCATGAACAGCGCATACATCCGACCCGGAGGCGTCGCCCAGGACATCCCCGAGGGCGGGGTCGACAAGATCGCCGAGACCATCCCGCTGCTGCGCAAGCGTCTCAAGGACACCGCAAACCTCCTGATCGACAACAACATTTGGATGGGTCGCACTGTCGACGTCGGATTCCTCGACCTCACCGGCTGCATGGCCCTCGGGGTTACCGGCCCGATCCTGCGTGCCACCGGCCTCCCGCATGATCTCCGCAAGTCGCAGCCGTACTGCGGCTACGAGACCTATGAGTTCGATGTCGTCACCGAGACCACCTGCGATTCGTACGGCCGATTCCTGATCCGCGTACGCGAGATGCACGAGTCCATGCGCATCGTCGAGCAGTGCATCGAGCGTCTTCGCGCCAACGCCGGCACGCCGGTCATGGTCGCCGACAAGAAGATCGCGTGGCCTGCTCAGCTCTCCGTCGGCAGTGATGGGCAGGGCAACTCGGTCGAGCACATCAAGGAGATCATGTCTGAGTCGATGGAGGCGCTCATCCATCACTTCAAGCTGGTCACTGAGGGCTTCCGCGTGCCGGCCGGACAGGCATATGCCTCCATTGAGTCACCTCGCGGTGAGCTCGGCTGCCACCTGGTCAGCGCTGGCGGCACTCGTCCGTATCGCATTCACTTCCGCGATCCGTCGTTCACCAATCTGCAGTCCACAGCAGCGATGAGCGAGGGCGGCCAGATCGCTGACGTCATCGCCGCAGTGGCCAGCATCGATCCCGTCATGGGAGGCGTCGACCGCTAGCGCGGCGACGATCCCGGTTCAGTACGAGCAGACAGAAGGCAAGGACATGGCAATCAGCGAAGCGACTCGCGAGCAGATGCAGCAGCTGGCTGCTCGCTACCCGCAGCCTCGTTCGGCACTGCTGCCGATGCTCCATCTCGTGCAGAGTGTCGAGGGTGAAGTCACCACCGATGGCATCGAGGCGTGCGCTGAAGTGCTGAGCATCACTCCCGCCGAGGTCAAGGCCGTCTCGACCTTCTACACCATGTACAAGCGCAAGCCGGTCGGCAAGCATCACATCGGCGTCTGCATCAACACCCTGTGCGGCCTGCTCGGCGGCGACGCTGTCTACGACGCCCTTTCCGAGCGACTGGGCGTCGGTCACGATCAGCCCACCGCCGACGGAGAGTTCTGGCTCGAGCGCATCGAGTGCCAGGCCGCCTGCACCCACGCACCCGTCATGACGGTCGACTGGGAGTTCATGGACGACGTCACGCCCACCTCGGCCGTTGACATCGTTGATCGCCTTGCTCGCGGCGAGCTGGTCGCGTCCACTCGCGGTCCGGTCATCCGCGACTTCCGCGCAACCGAGCACACCCTGGCTTTCCCCCTCGACGGCCTCGCCGATGAGGGCAATCCCGTCGACGCGAAGATGCTTGCCGGTCTCGCAGTCGCCAAGGAACGCGGTATGTCCGCCCCGACGAGCACGCAGGAGGGCTGATCGATGACTCTCACCCCGATCATCACCGAGTTCTGGGACGACCCGAAGCTCTACACACTTGATGGCTACCGCTCGCACGGCGGATACCGCGCACTTGCCAGTGCGCTCAAGCAGGATCCCGACGCCATCATCACCACCATCAAGGACTCCGGCCTTCGCGGCCGTGGCGGTGCAGGCTTCCCGACCGGCATGAAGTGGAGCTTCGTTCCGCAGAATGACGGCAAGCCGCATTACCTCGTGGTCAATGCCGATGAGTCGGAGCCGGGTGCCTGCAAGGACATCCCGATGATGATCGCGAATCCCCATGCCCTCGTCGAGGGAGTCATCATCTCGTCGTTCGCCATCCGCGCGAATCACGCCTTCATCTACATCCGCGGTGAGGTCCCCGAGGCCATTCGTCGTGTCGCGAACGCGATCGAGCAGGCTCGCGCCGCAGGCCTGATCGGAAAGAACATCCTCGGCAGCGGATTCGACCTGGAGGTCGTCGCTCACTCCGGCGCAGGCGCCTACATCTGCGGCGAAGAGACCGCGCTGCTCGATTCACTAGAGGGCTTCCGCGGTCAGCCGCGCCTGAAGCCGCCATTCCCGGCCGTCGCCGGCCTGTATGCGTCGCCGACCGTCATCAACAACGTCGAGACCATCACGAACATCCCGTACATCATCGATCGCGGTGTCGACTGGTTCCGCCAGTTCGGTACCGAGAAGTCGCCTGGCTTCAAGGTGTTCGCGGTGTCGGGCCATGTCAATCGCCCGGGCATCTACGAGGCACCACTCGGCATCACCATGCGCGAGCTGCTCGACTACGCCGGGGGCATGCGCGATGGTCGACCGGTCAAGTTCTGGCTGCCCGGTGGCTCATCGGTGCCGATGCTCACGGCCGATCATCTCGACACTCCCATGACCTACGAAGACATGGCAGCCGCCGGCACGATGCTCGGTACCGGCACTCCGATGCTCTTTGACGACACCGTCTCGGTCGTCAAGGCCGTCACCCGCTGGCTCGAGTTCTACAAGCACGAGTCCTGCGGCAAGTGCACTCCGTGCCGTGAGGGCACCTACTGGATCACCGGCGTGCTCGAGAAGTTCGAGCACGGTCACGGCAGCGAAGCAGAAGTCGACACCTTGGTGAACCTGTGCGGCCAGATCGCCGGTCGTTCCTTCTGCGCACTCGGCGATGCCGCAGCCACGCCTTACCCGGCGGCACTCAAGTACTTCCGCGAGGAGTTCCTCGCGGCAACCACCACGTCTGCTGACGAGCAGTTCGACCCGGTGGCGTCCTACGTCTTTGCGGGAGCGGTAGCCCGATGACCATCACCAACAACACCGGCTCCGATCTCGCAGCAGTCGAGACCATCACCGTTGTCATCGACGGCGTTGCGGTTGAGGTGCCCAAGGGCACCCTGGCCATTCGTGCTGCTGAGCTCATTGGCACCGAGATCCCGCGCTTCTGCGATCACCCGCTCCTTGATCCGGTGGCCGCATGCCGCGCCTGCCTCATCGAGGTCGAGGGCATGCCCAAGCCTCAGCCGGCCTGTGCGCAGGTCGTCAGTGATGGCATGGTCATTCGTACCCAGAACTCCTCGCCTGTTGCCGCCGAGGCGCAGGCAGGCGTGATGGAGTTCCTGCTGCTCAACCACCCGCTCGACTGCCCGGTCTGCGACAAGGGCGGTGAGTGCCCGCTGCAGAACCAGGCAATGGCCGTCGGTCGTCCGGACTCTCGCTTCATCGAGGAAAAGCGCACCTTCGAGAAGCCGATCAACGTGAGTGCGCAGATCCTGCTCGACCGCGAGCGCTGCGTGTCATGTGCACGATGCACCCGTTTCGCCGATCAGATTGCCGGTGATCCGTTCATCGATCTGCTTGAGCGCGGCGCCAAGCAGCAGGTCGGCACCGCCGACGACCAGCCGTTCGACTCGTACTTTTCGGGCAACACGGTGCAGATTTGCCCCGTCGGTGCGCTCACCAGTGCTGCTTACCGCTTCCGCTCTCGCCCGTTCGATCTCGTGTCTGTTCCGACCACGTGTGAGCACTGCGCATCGGGCTGCTCACTGCGCACCGACTACCGCCGCGGTGTGGTCACCCGTCGCCTGGCCTGGGATGACCCCGAGGTCAACGAGGAGTGGAACTGCGACAAGGGGCGCTTTGCCTTCCAGTACCAAACTGAGGGGCGTATTTCGGCCCCGCTGATCCGCGAAAACGGTGAGCTTCGCGTGGCCTCGTGGCCCGAGGCGCTCGGCGTCGCGGCCGAGGGCCTGCGCCAGGCCGGCACCGCCGTCGGCGTGCTCGTCGGCGGTCGCGCGACCGTCGAGGATGCCTACGCCTATCAGCGCTTCGCCCGTGTTGCTCTCGGCTCCGATCACCTCGACTTCCGCGTGCGCGCGAACTCCGAGGAAGAGGCCGCGTTCCTCCGCAATGCCGTGGCCGGGTCTCCCGTGCGCACGACCTACGCCGATCTCGAGAGTGCGCCGGCTGTGCTGCTGGTCGCCTTCGAGCCCGAGGACGAATCGCCCATCGTGTTCCTCCGCCTGCGCAAGGCCGCTGCCGCGCGCACCAAGGTGCTGAGCATCTCGGCAACCGCCACCCGCGGTCTCGAGAAGATGCACGGCACCTGGATCCCGGCAGCGCCGGGCACCGAGGCCACTGCGCTCGGCTCACTTGACTCTGCGATTCTCGACCAGCTGCGTCAGCCCGGTGCGGTCATCCTCGTTGGCGAGCGCATTGCCTCGATCCCCGGCGGAGCCTCAGCCGTGCAGGCACTCGCAGCATCGACTGGTGCTGCACTCTCGTGGGTCCCGCGTCGCGCAGGCGAGCGCGGTGCACTCGACGCAGGCGCACTTGCCGGACTCCTTCCCCTCGGCCGCCCGCTCACCGATTCGTCAGCCCGCGCCGAGGTCGCCGCAGCATGGGGCATCTCCGCTGACGCACTCCCGGCTCAGTCTGGTCTCGCCGGCGAGAACCTGCTGCTCGCTGCGAAGTCGCGCACCATTCGCGCGATCATCTCCGGCGGTGTCGATCTTGGTGACTTTGCGAACCCCGCGCTCGCTCGCGAGGCCTTCGAGAGCACCGGATTCGTGCTCTCCCTCGAGAATCACCACTCCAGTGTCACCGAGCTCGCCGACGTCGTCCTCCCGGTCGCCGTCGTCACCGAGAAGTCGGGCACCTTCCTCAACTGGGAGGGTCGTCCCCGTCCGTTCGGCGAAGTCCTTCGCGATGCGCTGATGATGTCCGACGCTGCGGTTCTCGGTCTTCTGGCTCAGAGCCTGGGCGCGAATGTCGGCGCCTCCGATGTGCCTGCACTGCGCAAGCAGATGGCCGCCATCGGAGCCTGGCAGGGCGCTCGCGCCGCCGCTCCTGCGGAGTCGGCTGCACCCGCGGCCGGGGGAGTCGCGCTCTCGACCTGGCGCTACCTGCTCGATGCAGGCTCGATGCAAGACGACGAACCTCACCTGGCTGCCACCGCGCGACCGGCCGTAGCCGTCGTCTCCGCGGCCACGGCCGCATCGCTCGGCAATCCGGCCGAGGTCACTATCTCCGGCCCGGCGGGCGCGATCGCTCTTCCGCTTGAGGTTGGCACTGTCGTCGACAACGCAGTCGTCGTGCCGATGAACTCGGCCGGTTGCGTGGTCGCCCGCGATCTGGGAGCCGGCTACGGCGCTCAGGTCACACTTCGCGCAGGAGGTGCGGCATGAGCAACTCGCAGTTCGGCGTCTTCGGCGTCGACCCGTGGTGGCTGGTGATCTTGAAGGTCCTTGCGATCTTCGTGATCCTCGTGCTGCTCACCCTGTTCACCATCTGGTGGGAGCGTCGCGTCGTCTCGCGCATGCAGAACCGCATCGGCCCGAACCGTGTCGGCCCCCAGGGCCTGCTGCAGTCCCTCATGGACGGCATCAAGCTCGCACTCAAGGAAGAGATCATTCCCAAGACCGCGCATCTCGCGGTCTACTGGATCGCACCGGTGATCTCGGCCACCATGGCCTTCCTTGCCTTCGCCGTCATTCCCTTTGGACCGACCGTTTCCATCTTCGGAGTCGAGACCCCGCTCCAGCTCACTGACTTCCCGGTCTCGGTGCTCTACGTCCTGGCCATTGCCTCCATCGGCATTTACGGCATCGTGCTCGCCGGTTGGTCCTCCGGCTCGACCTACCCACTGCTGGGCGGCCTTCGTTCGAGCGCCCAGATGATCTCCTACGAGATCGCCATGGGTCTATCCTTCGTGGCGGTATTCCTCTACGCCGGCTCGATGTCGACGTCCGAGATCGTCTCCGCGCAGCAGAGCGTGTGGTTCGGCGTAATCCTGCTGCCGTCCTTCCTCATCTACATCACCGCCATGACCGGCGAGACCAACCGCGCGCCATTCGATCTGCCCGAGGCCGAGGGCGAACTCGTCGGCGGCTTCCACACTGAGTACTCCTCACTGAAGTTCGCGCTGTTCTTCCTCGCCGAGTACATCAACATGGTCACCGTTTCTGCGCTCGCGACCACGCTGTTCCTCGGCGGCTGGATGGCCCCGTGGCCGCTGTCCCTGTGGGACGGCGCAAATCAGGGCTGGTGGCCGATGCTGTGGTGGCTGCTCAAGGTGCAGATCTTCATCTTCATCTTTATCTGGCTGCGCGGCACGCTCCCGCGTCTGCGCTACGACCAGTTCATGAAGTTCGGCTGGAAGTTGCTGATCCCGGTCTCTATTGCCTGGATCATCATCGTCGCTGTCGCTCGTGCCCTGCGCAACGATGTCGACTTCAGCAACCAGAGCCTGCTGCTCGTCGGTGCGGCGGTCATCGTGCTCCTGCTTCTCATCTCCTGGGCCTTCCAGGCGCGATCCGATCGCAAGCAGGAGGCTCTCGACGCTGCCGCGGCTGCCGAGGCCGAGGGCGTGGCAGATGCGGCGGCAGGCGGCTACCCCGTTCCGCCGATGCCGGGTCAGGAGTTCACCATCACCACCCGTCGATCGATGGCAGCGAGCACCACGATCGTCGCCGACCGTGCAGTAACCGAAGCAGTCACGAATGAGCAGGAGAATCCCGATGGCTGAGCTGCCCCAGGCCGTGCGCGGCTTCGGGGTCACCTTCATCACGATGTTCAAGAAGGTGGTCACGGAGCAGTACCCGGAGGATGCATCCAAGTACCCGCCGAAGCCCCGCTTCCATGGCCGTCACCAGCTCAACCGCTGGGCCGACGGTCTCGAGAAGTGCGTCGGCTGCGAGCTGTGTGCCTGGGCCTGCCCCGCCGACGCGATCTTCGTCGAGGGTGCCGGCAATACCGAGCAGGAGCGCTTCTCCCCGGGCGAGCGGTACGGGCGCGTCTACCAGATCAACTACCTGCGCTGCATTTTCTGCGGCCTGTGCATCGAAGCGTGCCCAACTCGCGCGCTGACGATGACCAATGAGTTCGAACTGGCTGATGACAACCGCGCCGATCTCATTTACGAGAAGAAGGATCTCCTCGCGCCGCTGCTTCCGGGCATGATCGCCCCGCCACACGCGATGGTTCCCGGCTCGACTGAGCAGGACTACTACGCCAACAAGATCAAGGGCGCCTCGCCCGAGCAGACGGTGGTGGGCTCATGAGCACGGCAGTGAACCAAGGCGAGACCATCGTCTTCTGGGTCTGCGGATTCTTCGCGGTCCTGGGTGCGCTCGGCCTCATCCTCTCCAAGAAGGCCGTGCACAGTGCACTGTGGATGGCACTGACCATGATCAGCCTTGCCGTGCTCTATGTCTCCAACCAGGCCCCGTTCCTGGGCATGGTGCAGATCGTGGTCTACACCGGCGCCGTCATGATGCTCTTCCTCTTCGTGCTCATGGTTGTCGGCGTCGACTCTTCCGATTCCCTGATCGAGACCATCAAGGGCCAGCGCATCGCGGCGATCCTGCTCGGTCTCGGCCTGGCAATCCTGCTCATCTGGGGCATCGGCAGCTCACTTACCTCCGTGGCCCCGGGCAACCTCGATGAGGCCAATGCCGTCGACGGCGGCAACGTCCAGGGCATTGCGCACCTGATCTTCACCACGTACCTGGTGCCCTTCGAGGTCACGTCCGCGCTGCTCATTACTGCGGCTCTGGGTGCAATGGTGCTCGCACATCGCGAACGCTGGCTCCCGAAGCCCACGCAGGCGGAGATGTCCAAGGCGCGCTTCGCCGGTGCCACGCATCCGGGCAACCTGCCGGCACCGGGCGTCTACGCCCGCCACAACGCGGTCGACACTCCCGCTCTTCTGCCTGACGGCTCGGTCAGCGACATCTCGATCCCCGGCCCGCTCAAGGCCCGTGGCGATGTGCGCCCGGTCGATCACATGGAGATCGACGAGATCGCGAGCATCGACGAGGGGAGCCAGTCATGAACCCGGCCAATTACGTGATCCTCTCGGCGGTGCTGTTCAGCATCGGCGCAATCGGCGTCCTCGTTCGCCGCAACGCCATCGTCGTATTCATGTGCGTCGAGCTCATGCTCAACGCTGCCAACCTGGCCTTCGTGGCCTTCTCCAAGATCAATGGCAACCTCGATGGCCAGGTGATCGCCTTCTTCGTAATGGTGGTCGCTGCAGCCGAGGTTGTCGTGGGCCTGGCGATCATCGTGCAGATCTTCCGCACGCGTCGCTCGGTCTCGATCGACGAACCGAATCTGCTGAAGTACTAGAGCCTTGACTGACTACGGAATGGACACCATCGTGACGAACGCGGAGGCACATCGATGAGCCCTCTCGTCCTGAGCGCACCGGCACTCCAGGAGGTCACCCCGGCCACGGGTGTGTTCTCCCTGATCGCCCTGCTCATCGGCCTGCCGCTCTTCGGAGCCGCAGTGCTGCTGCTCGGCGGCCGCCGCACCAATAAGTGGGGTCCGTACCTCGCAGTCCTGACCGTGGGTGCTTCCGCTGTCATCGCGATCGTGATGCTCGTCCAGCTGATGGCCCTGCCGCCCGAGAGTCGTTCCATCGGCGAATCCCTCTACTCGTGGGTGTTCGCAGGCGGCTTCCAGGTCGACATGGCCTTCCAGCTCGACCAGCTCTCAATGGTGTTCGTCCTACTCATCACCATCGTCGGCACGCTGATTCACGTCTACTCCCTTGGCTACATGTCGCATGACAAGGACAAGCGAAAGTTCTTCGGCTACCTGAACCTTTTCGTGGCCGCGATGCTGATCCTGGTTCTCGCGAACAACTTCCTGCTCCTGTATGTCGGCTGGGAAGGCGTAGGCCTGGCCTCGTACCTGCTCATCGGCTTCTGGCAGGTCAAGCCCACGGCCGCTGCCGCAGCGAAGAAGGCGTTCGTGATCAACCGCGTCGGTGACGTCGGCCTGGGCCTGGCGATCATGCTCATGTTCGTCACCTTCGGCTCGGTCACCTACTCCGATGTCTTCGGAAATGCGAGTGCAGCCAGTGAGGGCACCTTGACGGCCATCGGCCTCCTGCTTCTGCTCGCTGCCTGTGGCAAGTCGGCTCAGTTCCCCCTGCAGGCGTGGCTGCTTGATGCAATGGAGGGCCCGACCCCGGTGTCGGCACTCATCCACGCTGCAACCATGGTCACCGCGGGCGTCTACCTGATCGCCCGCAGCAATGCCATCTTCGATCTCGCCACCTGGGCGGCTACCGCAGTCGTGATCATCGGAACGATCACGATCTTCATGGGTGCCACCATCGGCTCAGCAAAGGACGACATCAAGAAGTCTCTCGCCGGCTCGACGATGAGCCAGATCGGCTACATGGTGCTTGCTGCCGGCCTGGGCCCGATCGGCTATGTGTTCGCGATCTTCCACCTGCTGACCCATGGCGTGTTCAAGGCGGGCCTGTTCCTCGGCGCCGGCTCGGTCATGCACGGCATGAACGACAACGTCGACATGCGTCGCTACGGCGCACTGCGCGGCGTCATGGTCGTCACCTTCGTGACCTTCATGGCCGGTTACCTGGCGATCATCGGCATTCCGCCGTTCGCCGGCTACTGGTCGAAGGACGCCATCGTGCACGCGGCCTTCGAGAAGGGCGTGCTGATCGGCGTGCTCACGATCATCGCCGCGGGCATCACCGGCTTCTACATGACCCGGATGGTCGTGATGACCTTCTTCGGCAAGGCCCGCTGGGAGGATGACGCGCATCCGCATGAGTCACCCAAGGTCATGACCATCCCGCTGATCATCCTCGGCCTCGGCTCCACCTTCCTCGGCCTCGCACTCCTCTTCTGGGGCAACATCGAGACCTGGCTCGAGCCGGTTGTCGGCATCGCCGAGGCCGAGACCGCGATCCCTGAGGCTGCCATCATCGCGATCACGCTGACCACGGTCATCGTCGGCGTGATTATCGGCGTGCTGATGTACGGCCGTCGTGCGATCCCGGTCGAGGCACCGCGGGGCTCCTGGCTCACGCGCGCAGCACGCCAGGATCTCTACGGTGACGCGGTCAACGACGCCCTCGTCGTGCGGCCGTCGTACCACCTGGCACGAGTTCTCAACTGGTTCGATGCTCGCTGGGTCGACGGCTTCGTCAACGGCACCGCCGCCTTCGTGGGTGGAGCCTCGGGCCGCATGCGCAAGTACCAGAGTGGTTTTGCACGTTCCTACGCGTTGTCGATGGTGGGTGGCGCCGTGATTGTCGTCCTCGCCCTGGTGTTGGTGAGGCTGTAATGAGCTCCTTTCCCTGGCTGACCCTCCTCGGAGCGGTGCCCCTCGTCGGAAGCATCGTCGTCGTGCTGCTTCCGAAGGCCAAGGGCCTTCTGGCCAAGCAGGTCGCACTCGCCTTCGCCTTCGTCACCCTCGCACTCACTGTCGTGATGGCCCTGCAGTTCCAGGCCGACTCGACTGATCAGTTCCAGTTTGTCGAGAATTACTCGTGGATCCCGGCGTTCGGCATCTCGTACGCTGTCGGCGTTGACGGCATCGGCCTGGTGCTGGTGGCACTTGCCACCACGCTCGTGCCGATCGTGATCCTGGCCGGCTGGCGCGATGCCGAGAACGAGCGCGGCAGCGTCAAGGGCTACTTCGCCCTGATTCTCGTTCTCGAAACCTTGATGATCGGTGTCTTCGGCTCGACCGACGTCTTCTTGTTCTACGTCTTCTTCGAGGCGATGCTGATCCCGGTCTACTTCATGATCGGTCGCTACGGCGGCCCGCAGCGTTCCTACGCTGCCGTGAAGTTCCTGCTGTACTCGCTCGTCGGCGGCCTGTTCATGCTGGCCTCGCTGATCGGCCTGTACGTGGTCTCCGCGCAGCTGACCGGCCAGGGCACCTTCGACTACGCCTCGCTGGTCGGCCTCGACATCGATCCGTTCGCTCAGAAGCTGCTGTTCCTCGGCTTCTTCTTCGCCTTCGCGATCAAGGCGCCGCTGTGGCCTTTCCACACCTGGCTGCCCGATGCCGCGGGCCAGTCCAAGCCCGGTACCGCCGTACTCCTGATCGGCGTACTCGACAAGGTCGGCACCTTCGGCATGCTGCGCTACTGCCTGCCGATCTTCCCTGACGCCTCGTCGTTCTACGCGCCGATCGTGATTGGCATGGCGCTGATCGGCATCTTCTATGGTGCCTATGTCGCCCTCGGCCAGAACGACATGAAGCGACTGTTCGCCTACTCGTCGATGTCGCACTTCGGCTTCATCGCACTGGGCATCTTCGTCTTCACGAGCATCGGTCAGTCCGGCTCCGTCGTGTACATGGTCGCGCACGGTCTCTCGACCGCCGCGCTGTTCCTCACCGCAGGCTTCCTGATGCAGCGCAATAAGAACTCCGCGCTCATCTCCGACTATGCGGGCGTAAACAAGGTGGCTCCGGTGCTCGCCGGCTTCTTCCTCATCGCGTCACTGTCCTCACTCGCCCTCCCGGGCCTGGTGTCCTTCGTGGGCGAGTTCATGGTGCTGCTGGGCTCCTTCCAGCGCTACATGTGGGTGGGTGCCATTGCCACCTTCGGCATCGTGATCACCGCTGCCTACGTGCTGCGGGTCTACCAAAAGACGATGACCGGGCCGACAGCCGAGGGCCTGACCGGCATGAAGGATCTCGGCGGTCGCGAGGTCACTGCACTCGTGCCCATCGCCCTGCTCACCATCGTGCTGGGCTTCTTCCCGGCGCCGATCCTCAATGTCATCAACCCGGCCGTCGATCGCGTCATGACCACGATCGGGGCCAGCGATCCTGCGCCCACCGTGCCTAGTGCTTCCGTTGAAGGGAACGGCCAGTGAATCCCGTAGTCCTGGCCGATAAGGCCCTGTTCGATATCCCGACGATCGACTACAGCGCGATCGCCCCGATCCTGATCCTGCTCGTGGTGGCAGTGGTGTCGGTGCTGGTCGAGGCCTTCCTCCCCAAGGGTGCTCGGCGCCCCGTGCAGCTCGTTCTCGTCTTCGGCGCACTGATTGCCGCATTCGTCGACGTCGTGACCCTCTCCGGAATGCGCATCATCACCGCCTCGGGATCGATCTCCATCGATGGTCCGGCGCTGGTGATGCAGGGCGCGATCCTGGTGCTCTCCGCACTCGGTGCGATGCTGATGGCAGAACGCCTTGTCGATCCCTCTGGTGATGCCTTCGCGGCTCGCGCATCGGCACTTCCGGGCTCCGAGGATGAGAAGCAGTTCACTGCACGTGGCTACTTCCAGACCGAGGTCTGGCCGCTCTTCCTCTTCTCCGTCGCGGGCATGCTGCTCTTCGTCTCGGCGAATGATCTGCTTTTGATGTTCGTGGCCCTCGAGGTCATGTCCCTGCCGCTCTACCTGCTCGTCGGAATGGCCCGTCGTCGTCGACTTCTCTCGCAGGAAGCCTCGCTGAAGTACTTCCTCCTGGGTGCTTTCTCGTCGGCTTTCTTCCTCTACGGCTCGGCACTCATCTACGGATTCGCCTCCTCGGTGAACTTCGCCTCGATTGCCGATGCGATTTCTGCCAAGCCCACCGAGACTGCACTGCTGCTCATCGGCGTCGCGATGATCCTCGTGGGCCTGCTGTTCAAGATCGCTGCCGTTCCGTTCCACCAGTGGACCCCGGACGCCTACCAGGGCGCACCCACGGCAGTGACTGCCTTCATGTCGACCACGGTGAAGATCGCCGCCTTCGGTGCCCTGCTCCGCGTGCTTTACGTCGCCTTCGGCGGCCTGCGCTGGGACTGGGAGCCCATGATGTGGATCGTCGCGATCCTCACCATGGTGGTCGGCTCGGTTATCGCGGTCACCCAGAGCGACATCAAGCGCATGCTCGCGTACTCCTCGGTGGCGCAGGCGGGCTTCATCATGGTCGGCGTCATCGCCACGAGCGCTGCGGGTCTCTCCAGCGTGCTCTTCTACCTTGTCGCTTACGGATTCACGACGATCGGTGCATTTGCAGTGATCTCGATCGTGCGTGACTCGTCAGGCGAGGCCACCCATCTGTCGAAGTGGGCAGGTCTGGGCAAGAAGTCACCTGTGACAGCCACTGTGGTCGCGCTCTTCATGCTCTCGTTCGCGGGTATCCCGCTCACCAGCGGTTTCATCGGCAAGTTCGGTGTCTTCGCCGCGGCCATCGACTCCGGTGCCACCTGGCTGGTCATCGTGGCCGTGGTGGCCTCCGTGGTGTCGGCGTTCTTCTACGCGCGAGTCATTGTCGTGATGTTCTTCTCCGAGCCGAATGAGCACACGGCCTCAGTGGTCGTGCCCTCAGCCTTCACGACCATCGTGATCGCTGCTGGAGCTACCGTCACCGTGGTGCTCGGCATCCTGCCGCAGCCGCTGCTCGATCTTGTCGACAATGCGGGTCTGTTCCTGCGGTAGTACCGTGAATTCATGACCGACTCCGCCAGCGGCTTCTCGACGCCTGACTCTGCTCTCGAGGCAGAGCTCTCGGCGGGGCTCGCTGATATCGAATCGGGCATTCGTACGGCAATCGAGAGCGACTACTCATTCGTCACCGAGGTCTCCCGTCATCTCGTAGAGGCGGGCGGCAAGCGATTCCGGCCGTTGCTCGTACTGCTCTCCTCGCAGTTCGGTTCGGGCATCAATGATGACGTCATCAAGGCCGGGGTAGTCGTCGAGCTCACTCACCTGGCGACTCTGTATCACGACGACGTGATGGACGAAGCCATGCTGCGTCGCGGTGCTGCCTCGGCCAACGCCCGGTGGGACAACTCGGTGGCGATCCTCAGTGGCGATTTCCTCTTCGCCCGCGTCTCGGGAATCCTGGCCGATCTCGGCCCCGAGGCGGTGCGCATCCAGGCGATCACCTTCGAGCGCCTGTGCATCGGCCAGATCAAGGAGACCGTGGGCCCCAAGCCCGGCGAGGACGCCGTCTCGCACCACCTAGAGGTACTTGCCGACAAAACAGGCTCGCTCATTGCGGCCAGCGGCTGGTACGGCGGCCTGATGTCAGGGGCCTCCGAGGCCACCATTCGCACGCTGACCCGGTTCGGCGAGGCCATTGGTATCGCCTTCCAGCTCGCTGATGATCTTGTCGATATCACCTCCGAGTCTGAGCAGTCCGGGAAGACTCCCGGCACGGATCTCAAGGAAGGTGTGCCCACCCTCGCGGGTCTCATTGCCCTCCAGGGCGCAGATCCGGCAGATGCGCGGCTGCGTGAATTGCTGTCGCGCCCGCTGCCGGATCCGAGTGAGCATGCCGAGGCACTTGCCCTTCTGCGCGCCCACTCCGCCCTCGGTGAGGCCCGTCAACAGGCTCGCGACTGGGCCGATCAGGCTCGAGCCTGCCTGCATGAGCTGCCGGCGAACTCTGCGCGTGATGCACTCGAGGTGCTCTGCGACTACGTGGTCGACCGCACCGGCTGATCACTCCTCCGGCAGCAACTGGGCGTCGTTGAGCCGGGATCGCTCAGATGAGTGCCGTCGCGCATCGATGGTGAAGATCACGAGTGCACACCAAATCAACACGAAGCCGACCCAGCGTGTGGGCGACATTTCCTCGTGGAAGAAACCGACTCCGACGATGAAGAGTCCGATCGGGGTGATGTACTGCAGGATGCCGAGAGTGCTGTAGGGCAACCGCGTGGCGGCTCCGGTGAACAGCAGGAGTGGAATCGTGGTCACCGGGCCGGCGAGCATCAGCAGCAGAAGTGTCGAGCCGCCATTGGTGATCGTCGCTGAGGTTCCCTGAATCATCATGATGACCAGAATCGTGATGGCAATCGGCGAGAGGACTCCGGTCTCTACCGTCAGACTCTCGACTGCGCCCCAACCCACGTACTTCTTGATGAAGCCGTAAGTGGCCCAGGAAAACGACAGGATGAGCGCTATCCAGGGCAGCGCTCCGTAGCTGATTGTCAGTACGGCCACGGCGACGACGGCGAAGCCAACAGCGCACCATTGGCCCGCCCGAAGTCTTTCCTTGAGCAGGATCACCCCCATGGCGACGATGACCAGCGGTGAGATGAAGTATCCGAGTGAGGCCTGCAGGGCGTGATTGGTGCTGATCGCCACGACGTAGGCGCTCCAGTTCGCCGCGATGAACAGCGACCCGAGCGCCACGAGCCCTAGCTCTCGGCGGCTTTCCGCGAGAGTGCGCAGGGATCCCCAACCACGAGTGATCGTGGTGATGATGAGCAGCAGGAGGAAAGACCACACCACTCTGTTCGCTACGACCTCGACTGCGGATATGTAGTCGACGGCCTTGAAGTAGAAAGGGAATAGTGCCCAGATGACATAAGCCGCGATCCCGTACAGCAATCCGATCGCTGTACGGGACCGCGGCTCGCGGTCGTTCGTGATTAGCCGACTAACCAGGTGTCATTGCCACGCACGAGTGCCTGAAGATCGCCGGCACCCTTCTTCTCGCGGGCTTCGGCAAGCTGCTCGCGCACGAGGCGGTCGTAGGACGGCTTCGTGATGTCGCGGAAGATACCGATCGGGGTGTCCTCGAGGGTATGCACCTCGGACAGACGCGAGAGCGCGAACGCCAGGGCGGGATCCTCGCGGTGTGCGTCATGCACGAGCAGGGCAGCCTCGCCGACCTCGGCGACCTCGGCGATCGCGACCTGGCCGTCAGCGGTGCGCACGACGCCCTTGCTGCCGTCCTTGCCGAAGCGGATCGGCTCGCCGTGCACAAGCTTGATGAGGAGGTCGTCAGCGGTCTCCGCATCCTTCAGCTTGTCCCAGGCGCCATCATTGAAGATGTTGCAGTTCTGGTAGATCTCGACGAGTGCAGTTCCCTCGTGGGCGGCTGCTGCGGCGAGAACCGAGCTGAGGTGCTTGCGATCGGAGTCGATCGAGCGAGCGACGAAGGTTGCCTCGGCGCCCAGTGCCAGTGACACAGGGTTGAAGCTGTAGTCCACGGAGCCCTGCGGCGTCGACTTCGTGATCTTGCCCTGCTCCGAGGTGGGGGAGTACTGGCCCTTGGTCAGGCCGTAGATGCGGTTGTTGAACAGCAGGATCTTCAGATTCACATTGCGGCGCAGTGCGTGAATCAGGTGATTTCCGCCGATCGAGAGCGCATCGCCGTCACCGGTGACGACCCACACGGACAGATCCGGTCGCGAGACCGACAGGCCGGTCGCGATTGCCGGGGCGCGGCCATGGATCGAGTGCAGGCCGTAGGTGTTCATGTAGTACGGGAAGCGGCTCGAGCAGCCGATGCCCGAGATGAACACGATGTTCTCCTTGGCCAGGCCGAGCTCGGGCATGAAGCCCTGCACGGTCGACAGGATGGAGTAGTCACCGCAGCCGGGGCACCAGCGCACTTCCTGGTCAGACTTGAAGTCCTTGGCTGACTGAGCGACATCGCTCTTGGGAACCAGGCTCAGGGCGGGGAGGTCGTTGATCGTCATGACAGGTGCTCCTATTTTCCGGATGAGCTAAAGGCTCTTGAGAACATCGGTGATGACGCCTGCCAGCTCGTCAGTCTTGAAAGGCAGGCCGCGAACCTGGTTGTAGTTCACGGTGTCGACCAGGTACTTCGCGCGCAGCAGCATGTTCAGCTGGCCGAGATTCATCTCGGGAACGATGACCCGGTCGTACTGGGCCAGAACCTCGCCGAGATTCGACGGGAACGGGTTCAGGTGACGGATGTGTGCCTGGGCAACATCGTGACCGGCATCGCGCACGAGCTTGCAGGCGCCGCCAATCGGGCCGAAGGTCGAGCCCCAGCCGATGACCAGAACGCGAGCCTTGCCGCTGGGGTCGTCGACCTCGATCGGGTCGATGGTGCGCGCAATCGCATCGACCTTGGCCTGACGCAGGCGCACCATCTTGTCGTGGTTGTCGGGGTCGTACGAGATGCCGCCTGCACCGTCAGCCTTCTCGATGCCACCGATGCGGTGCTCCAGGCCCTTGGTGCCGGGCACTGCCCACGGGCGGGCCAAGGTCTCGGGATCGCGAAGGTACGGCCAGAAGTCCTTGCTGCCATCGGGCAGCTCGTGATTGGGCTCGGTGGTGAAGTTCGGCTCGATCTTCGCGAGGGCTGAGGTGTCGGGAACCAGCCACGGCTCGGAACCGTTGGCCAGGTATCCGTCGGAGAGAAGGAACACCGGTGTGCGGTACTCGATCGCGATGCGTGCTGCCTCGATGGCTGCGAAGAAGCAGTCAGCGGGGGACTGCGGAGCCACGATCGGCACGGGTGCCTCGCCATTGCGACCGAACATCGCCTGCAGAAGATCGGCCTGCTCGGTCTTGGTGGGCAGACCGGTGGAGGGTCCACCGCGCTGTACGTCGACGATGACGAGAGGCAGTTCCAGCATCGTCGCCAGGCCGATGGCCTCGGACTTCAGCGCTACGCCGGGGCCCGAGGTGGTCGTGATGCCCAGCGCGCCGCCGTAGCTGGCGCCAATGGCCGAGGCGACACCGGCAATCTCGTCCTCCGCCTGGAAGGTCGTGATGTCGAAGTTCTTGTACTTGCTCAGCTCGTGGAGGATGTCCGAGGCCGGCGTGATCGGGTAGGTGCCGAGGAAGATCGGCAGCTCACTCAGCTGGCCTGCGGCGATCAATCCGAGTGACAGCGCAAGATTTCCGTGGATGTTCCGGTACTCGCCGGTGGGCATCGGTGCGGGCTTGACCTCGTACTGCACCGAGAAGGCCTCGGTGGTTTCGCCGAATGACCAGCCAGCCTCGTACGCGGCGATATTCGCCTTGAGGATCTCCGGCTTCTTGCCGAACTTCGAGGTCAGGAAGTCGATCGTGCCCTGGCTCGGGCGGTCGTACAGCCAGCACAGCATGCCGAGGGCGAACATGTTCTTCGCGCGCTCGGCCTCCTTCTTGGTGAGGTCGAACTCCTTGAGTGCCTCGACGGTCATCGAGGTGAGCGCGATCGGGATCACGTTGTAGCCCTCGAGTGAGCCATCCTCGATCGGGTTAGCCGTGTAGCCCACCTTCTCGTAGGCGCGCTTGCCGAACTCATCGGTGTTGACGATCAGGGTGCCTCCGGCGCGCAGCAGCTTGAGGTTGGCCTTGAGCGCTGCCGGGTTCATCGCGACGAGAACGTCAGGCGCATCGCCAGGGGTCGAGATCGCGTGATCGGCGAAGTGCAGCTGGAAGGCCGAGACGCCCGGGATAGTGCCGGCAGGTGCGCGGATCTCGGCGGGGAAGTCAGGGAGGGTCTTCAGGTCATTGCCCAGGCCCGCGGTCTCGGTGGTGAAGCGGTCGCCGGTGAGCTGCATTCCGTCACCGGAGTCACCGGCGAATCGGATGACGACCTTGCTGAGTTGAACGACCTGCTTGGCCACGGGCCCACCTTCGCTGATGCCATGTGAATGTATGTAAACCGGGGGATTTCACGCGAGTTACTACTTTGTTGAATCCAAGTGGAGTAAGGCCCGATCTGCAACCATAATTCTGCCCGTATGAGGTGATATGCGCCTCACAGGGGCGGCTGGGCGGCCCACGCGCCCAATAGCCTGTGTCCATGACCTCCATCAGGCAGTACCGAGCACCGGGTGTCCCCGGCCTCTCCCTGGGGGTTCTCGACGTCGGGCTGGCCTGCTGCTCCGTGGAGATCGCCGCCGCCGTCACGGCCGGCTACCTGGAACCCGCTGATGATGGGTCCGCCCTTCCCTCCGTACTGCTCATCTCGGGCACGGTCACCGACGCGATGGCCCCGGGAGTCCTCGCCGCCTGGCACGCCCTGCCTGAGCCCAAGCGGGCTGTCTCCTTCGGGGCCTGCGCGAATACCGGCGGCCCGTACTGGGATGCGCCGACCGTGCTGAAGGGCATTGACCAGGTGATCCCGATCGAGGTCTACGTCCCGGGATGCCCACCTCGCCCAGAGGCGCTCATTGCAGCGCTCGCCGAGCTGGTGGCTCGATGACCGACGTCCCCGCGGCGGAATGGGTCACGGAGCTCGCCGCCTGCCACGCCGCCGGCTTCGACCTCCTCGACATGATCGCGGGGGTCGACCGTCTCGACGCAATCGAGGTCATTGCCTCCGTCATGCGCAGCTCTGATGCGGTGACCCATGTCGTGTCCACGAATGTCGACCGCAATGGCGGTATCGAGACCATCAGTCATCTGTATCCCGGTGCCTCCTGGTACGAGCGCGAGATCGCAGAGATGTTCGGCGTGGGGGTGACTGGATCTTCGGATTCTCGGCCGCTGCTGCGTCGCACCGAGGAGGGCGCACCGACCCTGCTCAAGAGCACGGTGCTCGGTGCGCGCGTACTGACTCCCTGGCCGGGTGACGCTGACGTCGATGGCGATGCGAAGGCCAACAGGCGCAGGCAGCGCGCAGTGGGAGTCGCAGAGGGCTGGCTTGTCGAAGAGGTCGGTGATCATGACTGATCGCGCCGCTTCAGTGAATGCGCACTCCCTGATCGGCCTCGATCCGGATGCGTGTACCTCGTGCATGATCTGCGTGCGCGAGTGCCCGGTGTGGTGCATCGATCTCGTGAGTCACACGACGGAGGTGACCGACGAGGGCGCTCGGCGCCCGAAAGTCGTTCACGTGCTTGATGAATTCACCATTGACTTCGGCGCCTGCATGTTCTGCGGCATCTGCGTCGACGTGTGTCCATTTGATGCACTCGCATGGTCGAGCTCTACCGATCAGGCCGCGCACACATCCGGCGGCCTGGTGCACGGCATCAATCAGCTCGTGAAGTGGTTCCCCGCTAGCGGTAATTGACGAACTGGGTGGCGAAGTCGAGATCGGCTTCCTTCACCAGGCGCTGAACTTCCTGCAGATCATCGCGGCTCTTGCTCGTCACGCGCAGTTCCTCGCCCATCACCTGAGTCTTGACGCTCTTGGGCCCCTCGTCGCGAATGAGCTTGCCAATCTTCTTGGCCTGCTCCTGGCTAATGCCGTCCTTGAACGTGCCGGAGATCTTGTACTCCTTGCCTGAAGAGCGTGGGTCCTGCGCCTCGAAGGACTTCAGTGACAGGCCGCGCTTGATGAGCTTCTCGCGAAAGACCTCGAGTGCGGCCTTTGCGCGCTCCTCGGTGCCCGAGGTGATCTCGACGCCCATGTCACCCTTCCACTCGATGGTGGTGTCGGTGTTCTTGAAGTCGAAGCGCTGCGCGAGTTCCTTCGCGGTCTGGTTCAGGGCGTTATCGGCCTCCTGATGGTCGACCTTGGAAACGATGTCGAAGCTGCTGTCGGCCACTGATCCTCCTGAGTACGGGTGAAACTCCTGGGCCACATTCTGTCGTACCCGCGAGCCTGTATTGTTCTCTCGCAGCCCCTCGCGGGCTGTAAGGCGGGTTGCCCGAGCGGCCAATGGGAGCGGACTGTAAATCCGTCGGTTTTACCTTCGATGGTTCGAATCCATCACCCGCCACGCGAAGGACCGGTTGCCTCACGGCAGCCGGTCCTTTTCGTTGTGCACTGCGTGTCCTCGGGTTCTCGGGAGCTCCGCCTCTCGGGGACAGTTCCTTGAGCCCCTCGAGTCGGACTCCCGAGAACCCGAGTCCTCATTTAGTCGAAGGGGTAGACGACGCCGGTGAGCTGCTCGCTGGCAGCCCAGAGGGCAGCGGCATCGGCGAGGTCAGCCGCTCGCGCACTGCGCCCCACCAACTGGGGGTAGCCGCGCAACTCCATGAAGCCATTGGGGCCGACGAAGGAATCGCCAGGCAGGCCCGGGGCGGTGGCGGCGAAGAGGGTAGGCAGAGCGCCCATCGCGGCACTTTGGGCTAGGAGGTCATTGGTCCTGTCGGCCATGCGTGCCTGGAAGGACTTCCCCTGCATTCTCGCGCTGGCGGATTGGAGATTCGTGTGGGCGTAGCCCGGGTGAGCGGCCATGGCCTTCACCGACAGATGGGCCCGGTCGAGACGGCGCTGGAGCTCGCCGGTGAACAGGAGGTTGGCCAGCTTGCTCTGGCCGTAGGCGCCCCATGAGCGGTAGCGGCGCTGGCCCATGAGGTCATTGAGGTCGAGTCGACCCATGCGGTGGGCGAAGGACGACACGGTCACGATGCGCGAGCGGTGCCGGGCGACGAGGGCCGGCAGGAGCAGGCCGGTCAGGGCGAAGTGCCCCAGGTGATTCGTACCGATCTGCATCTCGAAGCCATCGGCCGTGAGCCGGTGGGGGATTGCCATGACGCCGGCATTGTTGATGAGCAGATCGAGGCCGTCCTCATGCGCTTGCGACCACCGTGCGGCGAACTCTCGCACGGAGGCGAGGCTGGCAAGGTCGAGCGGGCCGACCTCGACGGTCGCGCCGGGGACGGTCCGACGAATCTCGGCTGCGGCCTGCTCGCCCTTGGTGACGTCGCGCACAGCCATGGTGACCGCGGCTCCGCAGCCGGCCAGGGCCAGGGCGGTCTCGTAGCCGAGACCGGAGTTCGCTCCGGTGATCACTGCGGTGCGACCGCTCAGATCCGGCAGGTCGGCGGTGGTCCAGGGCATGTCGACAGTCTCCTGCGCTTCCTCCCAGGGGGCAACAAGGGGGTCGTCGGACCCGATTTCGCCATGAGGGGATCCCCCCTGTACGCTTGCCAGGCTTCACGCCCCTTTAGCTCAGTCGGCAGAGCGTCTCCATGGTAAGGAGAAGGTCTACGGTTCGATTCCGTAAAGGGGCTCGGCTGATGAGGAGCAGGTAGGCCTCATCGCACGGCGGGGTAGCTCAGTTGGCAGAGCAAGCGGCTCATAATCGCTGTGTCGCCGGTTCAAATCCGGCCTCCGCTACCACCTTGGAAGCTCCCGCCTCCAAGACCAGCACCACCCGAACGCACGTCCAGACGAAAGAGGAAGTCCAATGGCCAAGGCCAGCGACATTCGCCCCAAGATCACCATGGCCTGTGAGGACTGCAAGCACCGGAACTACATCACCAAGAAGAACCGGCGCAA
>JACCDO010437087.1_pt1 | contig 22077 bp, 20 predicted proteins | sample 7446101 | NCBI WGS metagenome assembly JACCDO01 (sample SAMN15323440, study PRJNA562643) | freshwater metagenome | isolation source: river surface water | place: USA:Blue River Watershed | collected 2017-08-16
CCTTTTCAGAGTTGAACCACTTAACTGTGCCTGTTGCCATATGTTTTTACTATTCCTTCGATATGTTGGGAGTTCGAGAATTCCTCGCGCTCCAGTCTTCGTCTTGCTACAGCCATACCGAGTAAAGAATTAGATCTAACAACGGGTACTGATAAAGCGTCCGACTAGGGTTAAGCGTACCTGCTACTTCGGGGTATACCTATTTTGCTTTTGGATAAATCACGCTCAAAATCGGTGGCAAAAGGTCTCATATTCACAAAGTCAGCGGAAAGTTGTATAAATAAGGCACTCACTAGCAGTTGGCGGTTGTGGATCGGGGAAGGTCGCACAAATCGCAACCTTGCTAGGAGCACTTTATGCAACACATCTTCATGAACGGTCACCTGACCATTCATTCAGCGCCATCTGCCCTGCGGCAACATATTGAGTGGGGACTCAACTCACTCCTCGGCGCACCACAAAGCTACTCGTGGCGCGATCAACCGTTGGCGCCCGGAACTTCTCGTACCTCACTTGAATTTCGTGCACCCCATGGCAGCGCAGCAAAAATTGCAACAGCGTTAAAAAACTGGCACTACCTTCGCTTTGAAGTCCACGAACTAGATCACAGTGGCGGTGAACTCTTTCGATGCACACCTGAACTCGGCATTCATCGAGCCAAGCTTGATGAAGCAGGAAATATTCAGATTAGTGAGAATCAAATTTCGAGCGCTTTATCGCATTTTGATGATTTAGAACTTCGAGAGAAATTAGAAGCTGCCCTGGGAAAACCTTGGGACTTAGCGCTCGAACCATATCGCGGAGTAGATTTGCAGGAAGTTGCGCGTCTTCGGGCGATATAGAATAGAAACATGACATCGCAAGCACCTATGAGTTCTATCGAACGCCGCCGCTTCATTCTCTACATCGTGATTGCAGGAATTCTTGCAGTAGCGCTGGGTGGAGGACTCTTCAAAGTAGGCGAAGGTTTTGCATCCCGTACGACAAATGGAATTACAGTGACCGGATCAGCTAAGACTTCTGCAACAGCTGACAATGTGGTGTGGACTCTCAATGTTTCACTTACGCGTCCAACTGTGGCCGAAGCGGTAGCTCGAGTTGGTGCTGATGTTGAGGCAGTGACGCAGTATTTAGTTGACGGTGGAATCCCTAAAGATGCACTCGTTCTAGGCGCCGTCTCTTCTTATGGCAATGAACAGTGGGTCAACGGCAACAACACAGGAAAGATTTTAAATTACCGCGCTTCTCGCGATGTTGTAGTTCGCACCAAAGATGTGCAGCTCGTTGCTAAGTTGTCACAAGAGATAGGTTCACTCTTACAACGTGGAGTAACCGTGAATAACTACGGTCCGCAGTACTACATCTCGACCCTTCCAGAGATGCGCCCAAAGTTGCTCGAAGAAGCGATGAAGGATGCCAAGATCCGCGCCGAGGCAATTACCAAAGCAGTCGGTGGAAAAGTTGGATCAGTCCAGTCGGTTCGCTCTGGTGTATTCCAAGTGACAACGCCAGATTCCACGATGACAGCCGATACCGGCGCCTATGACACATCCAGCATTGAAAAGACAGTGACCTCGACAGTCTCAGTAACTTTTTCGGTTAAATAAAGGATCAGAAGATTTATAGCGGAATATTGCCGTGCGAACCACGGCGATATTCAGCAGCAGCTAGAACTCTAGCTAGCGCGCTGCGAGTGTGATCAGGTTCGATCATTTCATCAACTGCGCCGATTTCGATAGCGCGGGCAACTCCACCAGAAACACGGTCATGTTCGGCAGCTAGTTCTAACTCCATGGCAGCTCGGGCATCTTCTGGCAGATCTGCCAATAAGCGGCGGTGCAGTACGCGCACTGCAGCAACTGCACCCATCACCGAAACCTCAGCTTGCGGCCACGCAAATACGCGCGTTGCGCCGAGTGATTTCGAATTCATTGCAACAAATGCGCCGCCATATGCCTTGCGCGTTATCACTGTGACGCGAGGGACAACTGATTCTGCAAAGGCATGGAGCAACTTTGCGCCCCGGCGGACCGCGCCTTCCCATTCTTGGCCGATTCCCGGTAAGAAACCAGTGACATCTGCAATCACGATCAGTGGAATTCCAAATGCATCACAAGTGCGCACAAAGCGAGCAGCCTTTTCGCCAGCTGCGGAATCTAAAACACCACCAATTACTTGAGGGTTGTTTGCGATGACACCGACGGTACGTCCGCCGAAACGACCAAGAACGGTGGTCATATTTTCGGCCCACATGTCAAGAAGCTCCAATTTTTCGCCATCTCTATCGAGAATTGCATCAACAAGCGGATGCACTTCATAAATTCTCTTTGCCGAATCTGGAACTAAATGCGCTAGTGGCACATCTGCAACTTCTGCTGCCATCAGACCTTGATTTGCAAAGAGCGAAACGAGATCTTGAATTTCACGATAGGCAATATCCTCACTGGGCGCGATGACGTGAGCAACGCCTGAATTCTTGCTATGTGCTTCGGGTCCGCCCAATAGCGCCATGTCGACCACATCTCCGGTCACTGATTTCACAACATCCGGGCCTGTGACAAAGATGCGACCTTCAGGTGCGAGCACTACGACATCAGTAAGTGCAGGGCCGTATGCGCCACCACCTGCTGTTGGTCCCAACACGAGTGATAGCTGTGGAATCCGACCACTTGCGGTCACCATTGATTGAAAAACTTCACCAAATGCATTGAGCGATGCAACGCCATCACTTAAGCGCGCACCGCCAGAGTGCCAAATTCCAATGACCGGAACTTGTGCACCCATCGCAGCGCGGTACGCCTGAACAATTACTTGTGAACCCTCAATGCCGAGCGCTCCACCTTTGATGGTGGGATCAGAGGCGAAGATAACTACCTTATTTCCCTTAACTAAACCGGTCGCTGCCACCATTCCACAATCAGTGCGCGGAAGTAATAACTCATATTTCTGTGAATCAACTAATCGAGCGATACGCGCTTCGGGGTCCAACACCGCTGTTGACATAGCCTTAGATTAGAGCGATTTAAATGCAAGTACTACGTTGTGGCCACCAAAGCCGAAAGAGTCATTGAGCGCTGCTATATCTCCCGCGGGAAGTTGGCGCGGAGTATCACGAACAACATCAATAGTGACAGCCGGGTCTAGGTTTTCAATGTTGATGGTTGGGGGAGCAAGCCGCTCTTGCAGCGCCTTAACGATAAAGACCGATTCGATTGCACCAGCTCCACCCAGGAGATGGCCAGTCATTGATTTAGTTGCAGAGACTGCAACATGATCTGCATCTGCACCGAGCGCCTTACGTAGCGCATTTGCTTCAGCAACATCGCCTGCTGGAGTAGAAGTGGCGTGTGCATTCAGATGCACAATATCTTTTGTTGAGAGCCTTGAGGCCTGCAGAGCAAATTTGATAGCCCGTTGTACGCCTTCACCATCTGGATCGGGAGCTGCAATGTGATACCCATCAGAAGTTAACCCTTGACCACCAATTTCGCAATAAATCTTTGCACCACGCGCTTTGGCAGATTCATACTCTTCGAGAACAAGTACGCCGCCGCCTTCACCTAAGACAAAACCATCGCGATCAACATCGTAAGGACGCGATGCTCTTTCGGGGGCATCGTTACGAGTGGAGAGCGCCTTCATCGCGGCAAACCCTGCCATCGGTAATTGATGAACAGCTGCTTCTACTCCGCCCGTGACAATAATGTCGGCGCGATTATTTTTAATCATTTCGTATGCATAGCCGATTGCCTCAGCGCCAGATGCGCACGCACTCACCGGAGTATGGACACCCGCTTTGGCTTTTAATTCCAGCCCAACATTTGCAGCTGGGCCATTTGGCATCAGCATGGGAACTGTGTGTGGACTGACGCCTCGAGCGCCTTTTTCGTTGAGGTTAACAAATTGATCAAGGAGCGTGATGACTCCACCGATACCTGATGCAATGACAACCCCAAGACGTTCTTTATCGATGTCGTCAGGGGAACCCGCATCTTTCCAGGCTTCACGAGATGCAATAAGTGCAAACTGTTCAGAGCGATCAAGGCGGCGCATTTCCACGCGCTCCATTTGGTCTGCCGGTTCTGTTGCTACTCGCGCTGCAAAGTGCACAGGAAGTTGTTCGCGCCAATCTTCAGTAAGGAGTCGGACCCCACTTTTTCCAGCGAGTAACGCCTTCCATGTGGTTTCGACATCGCTACCCAGGGGAGTGGTAGCCCCTAGGCCTGTGACGACTACGCGACGTTCAGACATACAGTCAGTAGCTAGTGGTTAAGCAGCTGCGTTAACGATGAAGTTGACTGCATCTCCAACAGTTGCAAGTTCAGTTACTTTATCGTCTGGAATCTTTACGCCAAAGCGCTCTTCGCAAGCTACGACAACTTCGACCATGCTGAGCGAGTCAACTTCGAGATCGTCAGTGAAGTTCTTATTGAGTTCGATGGATGCAGCTGGAATACCAGCGACTTCTTCGACGATCTCTTTAATTCCTGCAAGTACATCTGCTTGTGACAGCGCCATGGTGATTCCTTTTCTTCTTCATTCGGTAGTGCCTGTGCTTAGGTATGTAATTGTGTATGAAGGAGGGGCTTACTTCCCAGTAAACGGGGGAGTAAATTGAAAAAAATTATGGTTTTTCTGGCAATCTCACCACTTGCCCCGCATAAACGAGACCTGCGCCATAGCCAATCAATAGCGCCAATTTTCCATGTAGCTCGGGGTGTTTTTCTAGGAGAGCATCCATCGCAAGTGGAATCGATGCTGCAGAGGTATTGCCATTTGTACGAATGTCATCTGCGATTACAACTGAATCAGGCATGTTCATCTCTTTTGCCATTGTTTCAATGATTCTGATATTTGCTTGATGTGGGATAAATGCATCGAGATCATCAACGGTAAGTCCTGCCGACTCCAAAGCTTTCAGAGCAGCTTTACTCATGGAAAAGACTGCCCACCGGAAAACTTTTTGACCTTCTTGCACAATGTTTGGCCACTTGCCGCCAGCTTTTGTCAGTTGTGTCTCGTTATCGCGGATATCCACCCAAGATGGATTCATCAAAATAGCGTCGCGACTATCGGCATCAGAACCCCACTCGACGGGACCGATTCCAGCATCGCGGGATGGGCCAATTACAACCGCTCCGGCACCATCAGCGAAGATAAAAGCGGTAGCGCGATCATTAGGGTCTGTGAAATCAGAAATCTTCTCTGCGCCAATTACAAGAACGTATTTTGAAGTTCCAGACTTAATAAAGTCATGAGCCATAGAGACTCCATAGGAAAAGCCCGCACAGGCAGCGTTGATATCAAAGGCAGCAGCTTTGGGATGGCCAAGTCGTTGCAAGATTGCAGTTGCCGCTGAAGGCGCCTGGAATGGAAAGGTGATTGTGGCAACGATGATGGTGTCGATATCGGTGATTGAAAGTTTGGCTCGCTTCAGCGCAGCTTCGGCAGCCCACGTAGCCATATCAAGAACAGTTTCATCGCTACCTGCAAAACGTCGGGCTTCAATTCCAGTACGTTGTTGAATCCACTCATCACTAGAATCAATGCGGTCAACAATCTCTGAGTTAGGAACAATTCTCTTAGGTCGGTAGGAACCGACTGAGAGTATTTGGCTCTCTGTTCCTGACTTCGTGGTAATTATCTTGGTCATTTATGCCTTCCCATGGCGCGCTGCAAATTCCCGCGCTTGTTCAAGATCTGCTGGAGTTTTCAATGCACATTGTTCGATTTCTGGAACTGCTCGCTTAATCAAACCAGTGAGCGTTCCTCCTGGAGCAAGTTCAATGACGCCAGTGACTCCTTGAGCGCGTAACGTCTCCATACATAAATCCCAGCGAACTGGGTTGGCGATTTGGTTGACGATTCGATCAAGTACCTGGCGACCATCTGTGACGACAGATCCTTCTTTATTCGAAATAACTCCAACTGAAGGTGCCTGAGTATTGAGTGAGGTAGCCATAGTGCGCAGCGGTTCAACAGCTGGTTGCATATAAGAAGTATGGAAGGCCCCAGCCACGGCCAGCGCGCGAACTCTCGCGCCTTCGGGAGCGAGCATAGAAAGCGCTTCAAGACTTCCGGCGGCAACAATCTGCCCAGCACCGTTGTCATTTGCTGCAACCAGATCGAGTTTGCGAATTGCCTCTAACACCACAGAACGCTCGCCACCAAGAACAGCAGACATACCAGCCGGAGATAGCGCTGCCGCTTTTGCCATTTCTTCTCCGCGCAGTCGTACCAATTTCATGGCGTCGATATCGGATATGACTCCTGCGACTGCAGCCGCAGCAATTTCGCCGACAGAGTGACCTGCAACAAATGAAAAATGTATTTCGTCATCAAGTGATTGAGCGCTGAGCAAACTTGCAGCAACAATTAACGGTTGGGCATTAGCAGTATCTTTAATTTCTTCCGCATCAGCCACTGTGCCTAAACGTTCTAGATCAAGGCCGATTGCATCTGAGTAAGACGCAAGCGATTCCTTAAGTGCGGGATTTTCCAACCAAGCGGCCAGCATGCCCGGAGTCTGTGAGCCTTGTCCGGGAGCGAGAATGGCGAGCACGTGACAAATATATGGGATTACGAACGAGTAACTAGCCACACTTGAGCACAATGTGGCGCAACTTTTACCTTTGATGCTGGTAATTCGATGATTGGTTGGTGGGTATCAACAGGAGATGATGCATCAAAGATTCTCCTGAAACTTGTTCCCCACTTTTGATCAGGCAGAGTAAATGCAGTTTCAACAGTAGATGAATTAAGAAGTAGTAAGAGTCCGCGATCTGGCCCTGCCTCAATTTGCACAGTGAGGCTTCGCTTTTCGCCATCTGCCCAATGAGCTTCAGTCATTTCATGGCCACCTAAACTAAACCAGGCAATATCTTTTCGTTGCGTTCCGAAATCAAGGCGACCGGTGAAAAATTCCGCTGCCACATCTGCCAAATATGTTTTGCGAATTCGTGTTAACTCTGCAACAGAGTCGCGCATATCGCGTTCTAGGTCAGTGAGCTCCCAAGCATTAGCCCAGCCACCCATAAATGTCTCAGGACTATCTGCGATATCAACAGACATATCGCGTGGCATTGAGTACGCATTATTTGATCCTGCTTGTGAACGCGATAGCTCATCGCCCATTGTGATCATTGGGACTCCTGCAGATAAGAGCAGCGTTGCCATGATTGATTTCTTGAGTGAATGGCGGAGCGCGACGAGTTGTAAATCGTCGCTTGGGCCTTCTACCCCCATATTCCAGGAACGATTTTCGGATGCACCGTCTCGGTTATCTTCACGGTTGGCTTCATTACGTTTCTGGGAATACATCACTAAATCATTGAGAGTGAATCCATCATGGGCTGTCACGAAGTTGATAGATGAAGTAGGGCCGCGGTAGAAGAAGACATCTGACGAGCCGCTAATGCCATCGGCGATATCAGAGACGCCCTCGCCGTAACCGCGAGCTAGGTCGCCGAGCCAAAACTGACGAACAGAGTCGCGATAGCGATCGTTCCATTCGCGCCACGGATGTGGAAAATCTCCGAGTGAGTAGCGGGAGATATCCCAGGGCTCAGCAATCATTTTAAAGTTACGGAGTACCGAATCGGATTCAATGGCTGACATCAGCGCTGAATCGAAAGCAGAATGCGTGGAGTACAAAGCGGTGGTTAAATCAAAACGGAAACCATCAACGCCAATGACTTCTACCCACCACCGTAGTGAATCAACTATGTGGCGTACCCCATGTGGGCTAGATGCGTGAATGGTGTTGCCGCATCCTGTGACATCAATGTAATTGCCACGACCATCATTGCGATACCAGGCATTGTTATCGATGCCCTTATACGAAAGCGTTGGACCACCGACGCCACCTTCTGCAGTGTGGTTATAGACAACGTCTAGAAATACTTCAATCCCGTTTTCATGTAAACGATCTACCGCCCATTGCAATTCGGTTACGGGATCATCAGTTGCAGCATATTCAGCATGAGGAGCAGAGAACGCGATTGCGTTATAGCCCCAGTGATTTTTCCGGCCACGTTCCCATATTGCGGGTTCTGTGGCATAGAAATGAATGGGAAGGAGTTCAAGTGCAGTCACACCTAAATGCTTTAAGTGCTCGATAGTGCTGGGATGGCCCAACGCTTTATACGTTCCGCGCTCTTCTTGTGGAATCTGCTGGTTCTTCGCAGTCAACCCTTGCACGTGTGCTTCATAAATAACTTCTTGCGTCCATGAATAAATGGGACGGTGAATTTCGCGAGCGTGGTAATCAGTTACTACCGAGAACGGAACAAACCCGGCGCTATCGCGATTGTCGCGAATCGAGGTATCGCCATTACCAACGCCATCACTTGCCACATGTCCATAGATTTCTGGAACGTACTGCACTGTGCCATCGAGTTTATGTGCATAAGGATCGATCAATAACTTGGCAGCGTTAAAGCGAGATCCATATTCCGGCGCCCATGTTCCATAGATGCGATATCCGTAGCGTTGCCCCGCGCGCACACCAGCGAGATAGCCGTGCCAGATCGGTCCATTGCGATGGGAAAGTGCAAAGCGCGTTTCCACCAACTTGCCATTGACTTCATTGAAGAGGCAGAGCTCGACCGCTGTGGCAGCTTGGGTCCAGATAGCGAAGTTACATCCGCCCTCAGTGAGAGTGGCGCCGAGGGTTCGCGGGTCTGCTGGAAGCACGGGGCTATCTTGCCGTGGCAATTGCCAAATCAGGCTTTCGCGTTGTGAAAGAGGCTACCCGTCAGTAACATACCCGCTATGAAGATTGCCGTATGTGTAAAACAAGTTCCCGATTCATGGGCCGAGAAGAAGATGGTCGGCGGAGTTCTCGATCGCGAGAGCGTTGATGCTGTTCTCAATGATCTTGATGAATATGCCGTCGAAGAAGCGCTTCGCATCGCAGAAGCACATGGCGGCAATGAAGAAGGTGGACCACACACAGTGACTGTGATTTCAATGGGGCCAGAGCGCGCAACGGAAGCAGTTCGTAAAGCGCTTTCGATGGGCGCAAACGATGCAGTATTGGTCAGCGATAGCGCGCTCGCCGGTTCTGATGCCCTTGCTACCTCTGCAGTACTTGCCAAAGTTATTAGCGATGGCGGTTATGACATTGTCATCTGCGGTACCGAATCCACTGATGCACGCATGAGCGTAGTACCAGCGATGCTCAGCGCTCGCCTTGGTTGGGCGCAACTCACCTTTGCATCAAAGGTGGTCGTTGATCCAGCTGGAAAAGTTTCAATCACACGAGTTACTGAAGCAGGGGTTGATGAAATGTCAGCTGCTTTTCCAGTAGTCATCAGCGTCGTTGAGAAAATTAATGAGCCTCGCTACCCATCATTTAAGGGCATCATGGCAGCAAAGAAGAAAGTAATTGCACAGAAAGATTTGGCAGCAGTTGGCGTTGCAGCACAGAGCGCTTGGTCGCAAGTTAAAGATGCAACTCCACGTCCACCACGTGCTGCAGGCGTGAAAGTTAGCGATGACGGCAATGGTGGAGAAGCACTGGCAACATTCCTAGCAGAAAAGAAGTTGATATGAGCACAGTATTAATTTTGGCTGATTTTTCAGGAGATCAAGCAACTAAGACAACTGCCGAACTTGCAACTGCAGGTGCGCGAATTGGTTCAGTCTCTGCAGTTGTGCTTGCGCCAGTTGGTAAAGGTGCAGCTCTTGCGGCCACAGTGAAGCAAGGACCAATTAGCAACGTCATAGTTGTTGAGTCCAATGACTTCACTACCCATGGAGTTCCTGCATCAGCAGATGCTCTTGCTCAGTTGGTAAAAGAGAAGTCACCGGCAGCCGTCCTCATCGCATCGCATGCCTTCGGTAAAGAGGTAGCAGCACGCGTTGCGGTGCTGACTGAATCCGGAATCATTACTGATGCGGTAGATGTTGCAGCAGATAGCACCGCTACCCAACTTGTCTTTGGTGGATCCACAACGGTCCATTCACAAGTTTCGCAAGGAACACCAATAATTACGATTCGCCCTAACAGCATTGAAGCTGACTTCAGCGCTGCATCACCTACCATCGAAAATGCCAGCGCAACGATCAGCGATGTAGCAAAGAAAGCCGTGATCTCCTCTTCACAGCCACCAGTAAAGGGCGGACGTCCAGAACTTACCGAAGCAAATATCGTCATCTCCGGTGGACGTGGAACAGATGGAAACTTCTCCGCAGTGGAAGCGTTGGCAGATGTATTAGGTGCAGCAGTTGGTGCATCACGTGCTGCAACCGATGCTGGTTGGTATCCACACTCACACCAAGTTGGGCAAACAGGAAAGACGGTAAGCCCACAGTTATATGTTGCCTGCGGAATTTCTGGCGCAATTCAGCACCGCGCAGGCATGCAGACTTCCAAGACAATCGTTGTGGTCAATAAAGATCCAGAAGCGCCGCTCTTTGATATCGCCGATTTCGGCGTCATCGGCGACCTCTTCAACGTGCTTCCGCAGGCGACCGCTGCAGTTGCAGCCAAAAAAGGCTAAGCGCGCGCTACGAACTAGACTGCTCCAATGAGCGTCTACCTTGACCATGCGGCAACCACGCCGATGTTCGATGTTGCCATTGACGCCATGAGCGCATCCCTGCGCAAACTGGGTAACCCATCTTCACTGCACTCTGATGGTCGAGCCACACGCAAAGATGTGGAGGATGCCCGCGAAAAGATTGCACGCGCCATCGATTGCTTGCCTAGCGAAGTGATTTTCACTGGCTCTGGCACTGAAGCAAATAACGCTGCGATTAAGGGTCTCTTCTGGCATTCCCAGAAGAAAGTAATCGTTGTATCTAGCATCGAACATCATGCCGTTCTAGATCCAGCGCACTGGCTTGCAGAACATGAAGGTGCGCAACTTATCGAGCTTCCCGTTACTGCCGATGGCGTAATCGATTTAGATTTTCTCACAAACCTTGTTGCTGAGCGTGGTGCGGAAATTGCCTTGATATCAGTGATGCATAGCAATAATGAAACAGGAGTAATTCAGCCAATTGCTGATGTAGTTCGTATTGCTGGAGATATTCCGGTGCACTGTGATGCAGTGCAAAGTTTTTCTAAGGTGCCACTTTCCTATAAAGAACTTGGCCTTTTCGCCATGACTATCAGCGCCCATAAAGTAGGTGGCCCACTTGGAATCGGTGCTCTCATTCTGCGGCGCGCAGTTGAAATTCCACCTCTTCTTCATGGCGGTGGGCAAGAGCGAGATATTCGTAGCGGAACTATCAATGCTCCATCCATCGTGGCTTTCGCTGCCGCAGTTTCGGCACATCTTTATGATGCCAAGAAAGTAACTGAACTACGTGACCTTTTTGAAGCAGGCGTCATGCAGGCACGACCAGATGCCGTGATCAACGGAAAGTCGGCAGCGCGCCTTCCCGGAATTTCAAATATCACCTTTCCAGGAACGCAGAGTGATTCACTGCTCTTGCTCCTTGATTCTGAGAAAGTTTCTTGCTCAACCGGCGCAGCTTGTAGCGCAGGCGTTCATCGCCCTAGCCATGTACTGATGGCGATGGGGCTCACTGATGTTGTTGCGCAGTCATCGCTTCGCTTCTCCTTTGGGTCAACCTCAACCGAAGCGGATGTTGCCTATGCGCTCTCTGTTCTACCTCGCGTCATTGAGCGCGGTTTGGCGGCGAATGCGGTGGGGCGCTCATGAAGATTATTGCTGCAATGAGCGGTGGCGTGGATTCTGCAGTCGCTGCAGCACGCGCGGTTGAGGCTGGCCATGAAGTCATTGGGGTGCATTTAGCGCTTTCTTCCAATCCACAGAAGTACCGCAGCGGTGCACGCGGTTGTTGCACAATCGAAGATTCACACGATGCTCGTCGCGCCGCTGATGTCATAGGAATTCCTTTCTATATCTGGGATATGGCTGATGAATTTCATCAGGGTGTTGTTGAGAATTTCATGAGTGAATATGCAGCAGGGCGAACTCCCAATCCTTGTCTGCGATGTAATGAGAAAATTAAATTTGCTGCGGTCTTAGATCGCGCTAAAGCGATGGGTTTTGATGGCGTTGTCACAGGCCATTACGCACGCACACGCGAAAGCGCTCAAGGTCGCACTCTGCATCGCGCGGTAGATCCACTTAAAGATCAGTCTTATGTACTTGCGGTGCTCAATCGCGAACAAATCAATGGCGCCATCTTTCCGCTAGGCGACACTGAAAAAGTTGATATCCGAAAAGAGGCAGAAGCCCGTGGTTTAGCTGTGGCACAGAAACCCGACAGCCACGATATTTGTTTTGTTCCTTCCGGTGACAACGCTGGGTGGTTACGCGATCGCCTCGGAAGTGAAGTTGGGCCCATCGTTGATCAAGATGGAAAGAAAATTGGCGAACACAAAGGCGCTTACACATACACAATTGGGCAGAGAAAAGGTCTGGGGCTCACCGTTCCAACGCCGGATGGCTCACCACGCTTTGTTTTAAAGATCGAACCAGTCTCCAACACAGTTGTCGTAGGTCCACGCGAAGATTTAGCGGTGACAACAATGCGAGGAGAACGCCCCATCTTCTGTGGTCCTGAAGTTGGAGCTGCGCCGATGCGCGGCTTTGTACAAGTGCGCGCACATGGAGCTGCATTGGATTGCACCTATTACATGGATAACGGCTACCTCGTTGCAGAACTTGATCAACCACTTTTGGGTCTAGCAACTGGCCAAGCGATGGTGATTTATGACGGTGATCGTGTAGTTGGTTCGGCAACAATCTGCGAGACAGCATGAGCGCCGCAGAGACCAACAAGGCCCGCCATCGCATCACTGAGCTCACTCAAGAGATTAGAGATCATCAATTTAAATACTATGTTTTAGATGCTCCAACAATTTCTGATGCGCAATTTGATGCTTTATTAAAAGAGCTCCAGTCACTAGAGGCAAAATTTCCTGAATTACTCGAACCAGATTCACCATCGTTAGGAGTCGGTGGGGGATTTGCTACAACTTTTGAGCAACACGATCACATCGAGAAGATGATGAGTCTTGATAACGTTTTCGATAGCGAAGAGTTAGCAGCGTGGTTTGATCGCGTTGAGAAAGAGAGCCCTTCACCTGAATTTCTCTGCGAACTGAAAGTGGATGGGCTAGCCATCAACTTGCTCTATCAAGATGGCCAACTTGTACGCGCTCTCACTCGTGGCAACGGAACTACTGGGGAAGATGTCACTCTCAATGTGAAGACTATTAAGGGGCTGCCGCATAACTTGGCTGGCAAAAAAGTTCCATCGCTGATTGAGGTTCGCGGCGAAGTATTTCTACCAGTTGCCGCATTTAACCAACTCAATGAAGAGCTGGAAGAGGCAGGCAAACCCCTCTTTGCCAACCCACGTAACTGTGCAGCAGGGTCGCTGCGCCAGAAAGATCCGCGTATCACCGCATCGCGTCCATTGGATGTTGTTGTGCATGGCATTGGCGCCTGCGAAGGCCTGACTCTGACTTCACAATCTGATGCATACGAGAAGTTAAAGTCGCTTGGTCTGCCGACTTCTTCGCGGTTTACAGTGTGTAAGACTCGCGCAGAAGTTTTGGCGTATATAGAAAATTACAATATTCATCGCCACGATGTAGAGCATGAAATTGATGGTGTAGTTATCAAGGTAGATCAGATAGCTGCACAGAAAAAACTGGGATTTACATCGCGTGCTCCTAAATGGGCGATTGCATATAAGTACCCTCCAGAAGAAGTCACCACCAAGTTACTTGATATCAAAGTTAGCGTCGGTCGCACCGGCCGTGTAACGCCTTTTGCATTTATGGAACCTGTCAAAGTTGCTGGATCCACCGTTACTAATGCGACGCTGCACAATCAAGAAGAGATAGAACGCAAAGGCGTTCTGATCGGCGACATAGTCATTATTCGTAAGGCCGGCGATGTGATTCCTGAAGTACTTGGCCCTGTTATTGATCGCCGCACGGGTAAAGAGAGACCATTCGTGATGCCTCAGCAATGCCCAGAATGTGGCAGCGCACTCAAGGCAATCACTGAAGGTGATGTCGATATCCGCTGCCCTAATACGCGCAGTTGCCCTGCCCAGCTACGCGAACGTATTTATTACATTGGTTCACGGGCAGCCCTTGATATCGATGTACTCGGTTATGAAGCAGCGGTGGCGCTCTTGCAAGACAAGATCATTACCGATGAAGCAGATATTTTCTCTCTCACCGAAGCGCAACTTATGAAATCAGCTTTCTTTACAAAGAAAGATGGTTCAAAGGGAAAGAATCTTGAAAAGTTATTGGCGGCGCTAGAAGAGGCAAAAGAGCGCCCGTTATGGCGCACCATTGTGGCGCTCTCAATTCGCCACGTTGGCCCTACTGCAGCACAGGCGCTAGCAACACATTTTGGAAGTATGCAAGCAATATCTGAGGCTAACGTTGCAGAACTTGCTGCTATTGATGGTGTAGGTGAAGTAATTGCGCAGTCCATCGTTGAATGGTTTGAAGTTGATTGGCATCGCAACATCATCTCGTCATGGAGCAAGGCCGGCGTATCTATGGTCAATTCCAAAAGCGCCGAACTACCACAAACTCTGGCAGGACTTACCTTTGTTGTTACTGGTGGGCTCAATGGATTTACTCGTGATTCGATTGCAGAGACAATCACTGCGCATGGTGGCAAACCATCCTCATCTGTGTCCAAGAAAACAGATTACGTCTTGGTCGGAAGTGATCCCGGTTCAAAACTGGCTAAGGCGCAAGAGTTAGGCGTCACAATTATTGATGAAGCGCGCTTTTTAGAACTTCTCGCCGGAAAGTAGTAACCTTTCTTCCATGATTCTCAAGGCATCTGAAGCGGTTCGTGAACTTCCTATTTCTCCAGAAGCATTCGGAGCAATAGCTTTTGGTATCTTCGTGTTTCTTCTCTACATCACACTCCGCTTAGATAAGTAAGGCCCGGTCTGCAATACAGTGAAGGTTGGGCTATACGGCGGGACTTTTGACCCCATTCACAATGGCCACCTTCACGTCATCAACTCTCTCATCACTCAAAAATTAGTCGACAAGCTATTGGTGGTTCCAGCAGGTAATCCCCGCTTACGAGATCACCAGCCGAAAGCAACAGGTGCGCAGCGACGCCAGATGTGCCAACTAGCAGTCAATTCACTCAGCGATGATGTAAAAAAGAGCGTAGAAGTAAATCCGATCGAAATTTTGCGAGACGGTCCCAGCTACACCATCGATACAGTAGAAGCTGTTGCTGCAACATATCCAGGCGCCACACTCATTCTCATCGTAGGTACAGATGCCTACGAAAAGATAGATCAATGGCATCGCGCAGATGAGTTAAAGCAGATGGTGGAATTTTTAATTATCGATCGCCCAAATTTTCCAGGAGCTGCAAATTTGCAGATTGACGCCCTGAAAGTGTCGGCCACGGAAATCCGTGAGCGTAAGTCAGATGCAGTACCGGCGGCGGTAGCAGCCTTTATCAAGGAGAATAACCTCTATGCCAGCTAGCCAGTCCTGCCTCGAGAGAACTCAAATTGCTGCGCGCGCTGCTGCTGAAAAGTTCGGTACTGAGCTCGTTGCGCTCGACCTTTCAGATCAGACAGTACTGAGTGAAGTCTTTCTGATTGTGACTGCCGCAAATTCCAAGATGATTGACACTATTGCAGATCAGGTAGAAGAGAAACTTCGCCTTGCTGGCGATAAGCCACTTCGTCGTGAAGGTACAGATGAATGGGTACTTCTTGATTATTCAGATTTAGTTGTACATATTCAATCCTCTGAGCTACGTCGCTATTACATGTTGGATCGACTGTGGAATGACTGTCCTAAAATTGAGTTAGATATCGTCAAAGAGGAAGCTGCTGCGCGTGGCTAATCAGATTATTTTATGGCGCCATGGCCAAACAGACTGGAACGTCGCAAATAAGTTTCAGGGCCACACAGATATTCCACTCAATGAAGTGGGACTATTTCAAGCAGCGCACGCTGCTCCATTGATTGCGGCGATTAACCCCACAATGCTGATTGCAAGCGATCTCATTCGCGCACAGAAAACTGCGCACGAACTCGTCAAACTTACTGGCTTGGAAGTTCTGACTGATGAACGCCTTCGTGAAACCAATTGCGGTAATTGGGAAGGTCTTACCGGTGAAGAGATAAGAAAAGTTGATTTAGATAATTTACGTGAATGGTCGCTCGGTGGTGATAATCCTGCCGGTGGCATTGGCGAACGTCGCAGTGAAGTTGCAGCTCGCGCAGTCGCTGCAATTACTGATGCGCTAGTTGGAAAAGATAATCAGAGAATCGTTGTTGCAACCCACGGTGGCACAGCGCGCACCATTATTGGCTCCTACCTCGGCCTACCAATTCCTTTCTGGTCACGTATCGGCGGGCTATCAAATGCGCAGTGGTCAATTCTTGATCATTCACCGAAGGGCTGGTTGCTGGTCGAACATAATGCAGGTTCTATTCCAGAGCCTGTTTACGGTGAAGAATCCGGGGCAGTCATACCTGACTCAGTGCGGTAAAGTTCATACCCGCCGCAGAAACTGCTGGCGGATTTTCTGCGTGAGAATTTCAATGGCCGAGGGCCATCTGAAATTCTTGACCAGAAAATGGGGATATGGCGCAATTGGTAGCGCGCTTCCATGGCATGGAAGAGGTTAGGGGTTCGATTCCCCTTATCTCCACAAGAGTGGAATTAATGGCTCACAAGAGAGATTGGAACAATGGTTAACTCTTCAGAACACCAGGCGTATGACTTCGCCTACGTTCAAGAGAAGTGGTTACCAATATGGGACAAGCTCGAACCTTTTAAATCAGGTCGCGCCGATGACAAGCGCCCTAAGAAATATGTCCTGGATATGTTTCCTTACCCATCGGGCGATCTTCATATGGGACATGCTGAGGCATATGCGCTCGGTGATGTGATCGCTCGTTATTGGATTCAAAAAGGTTTCAACGTTATGCATCCGATCGGATGGGATGCCTTTGGTCTGCCTGCAGAGAATGCTGCAATCAAGCGCAATGAAGATCCGCGAGTCTGGACCTATGAAAATATCGCTACCCAAAAGTCATCGATGCGTCGTTACGCATGTTCTTTCGACTGGGATCGCGTCTTCAACACCTGCGATCCTGAGTATTACAAGTGGAATCAGTGGCTTTTTACCAAACTCCATGACCGCGGCTTGGCCTATCGCAAAGATTCAGCGGTTAATTGGTGCCCAGGTTGTCAGACAGTTCTTGCTAATGAGCAAGTAGTCGCTGGACTCTGCGAACGTTGTGATTCTGCTGTAACTAAGAAGAAATTAAACCAGTGGTACTTCAAGATCACTGACTACGCAGATCGTTTGCTTGACGATATGGAACAACTTGAAGGCAAGTGGCCAGATAAAGTCTTAACGATGCAGCGCAATTGGATCGGTCGCTCACAAGGTGCCAATGTAAAGTTTGTTATCGAGGGCCGCAGCGAACCCGTCACAATTTATACAACTCGTCCTGACACTTTATATGGCGCAACATTTATGGTGGTAGCGGCAGATTCTGCGCTAGCTGCTGAGCTTGCAGCGGGGACTCCAGTCGAAGGCGAATTTAACGCTTACCTTGAAAAGATTAAGGCAGCATCCGATATTGATCGCTTAGCTACTGATCGCCCGAAATCTGGCGTTGATCTTGGACGTTTTGCGATCAATCCCGTAAACGGTGAAAAGTTGCCTATTTGGGCTTCAGATTACGTGCTTGCTGATTACGGAACCGGAGCCATCATGGCAGTTCCTGCCCATGATCAACGCGACTTAGATTTTGCTCGTGCGATGAAGTTACCGGTTCGAGTGGTCGTCGATACCGGTGAAGCAGACCCTAACGAAACTGGAGTCGCAACAACTGGCGATGGCATTCTCGTTAACTCTGGTCCGCTCAATGGTTTACGTAAAGAAGAAGCAATCGCTGCAATCAATAAGCAGTTAGAAGCTAATGGGCTTGGAAAGAGCGCGCGTAACTATCGCCTTCGTGATTGGCTTGTCTCGCGCCAACGCTATTGGGGTACACCTATTCCGATTGTTCACTGCGAAAAGTGTGGTGAAGTCGCTGTTCCTGACTCTCAACTTCCACTTCTTTTGCCTGATGCGAAAGGTTTAGATCTCAAGCCAAAGGGGCAATCTCCGCTTGCGGCAGCAACTGAATGGGTAAATACCAACTGCCCTAAATGCAATGGACCAGCAAAGCGTGATACCGACACGATGGATACCTTCGTTGACTCATCCTGGTATTACCTGCGCTACCCATCTTCTACCAATAACAATGAGCCATTTAACCGTGCAGATATCGATACCTGGTTGCCAGTTGATCAATATGTTGGTGGCGTAACCCATGCAATCTTGCACCTGCTTTACTCACGATTCTTCACCAAAGTTTTATATGACATGAAGATGCTCAACTTCACCGAGCCATTCACCCGACTTCTCAACCAAGGAATGGTTGTTATGGATGGCTCTGCTATGTCGAAATCACGTGGCAATTTAGTTCGTCTCTCTGATGAGTTAGAGAGCCACGGCGTTGATGCAATCCGCTTATCAATGGTCTTTTCTGGTCCACCAGAAGATGATGTCGACTGGGCAGATGTTTCACCTTCAGGCTCTGTGAAATTCTTAAGCCGCGCCTGGCGTTTATCAGGCGATGTGTCATCTGAGCCAGGAATCGATTTCAGCAAGGGTGATATCGCTTTACGTAAAGCCACTCACAAGGCGCTACATGATGCGGGTTTTGCTGTTGAATCTTTCCGTTTCAACGTTGCTGTTGCGCGTGTAATGGAGCTTGTTAATGCAACGCGCAAAGCAATCGATTCAGGCTGTGGCGCTGCAGATCCTGCAGTGCGCGAAGCTACAGAAGCGATTGCAATTATGTTGTCACTAGTTGCACCATTTACCGCCGAAGAAGTGTGGGAGCGCTTGGGCCATAAGCCAGCAATCGCTCTTGCAGGTTGGCCAACAGTGGATCCGGCACTTCTCGTTGATGATGAAGTTGAAGCCGTTATTCAGATTAATGGCAAGATTAAGGATCGCATGAGCGTTTCGCCGACAATTTCTGAAGCAGATTTTGAAGCAGCAGCACTTGCCTTGCCTTCAATCAGCGCTGAATTAGCGGGAGCCACCCCCAAGAAGGTGATTGCTCGACCTCCGAAGCTTGTAAATATCGTTATCTAACTTATCCACACCAGCCTTCACCTTCGCAAAGTTTTGAGCAAGCGCTGCAGCATCATGCGCAAATGAATAATTCACATTTTGCAAGCAAATATCTTTCGCAAGTAACCACCTGGTGGAGCGAACTCCACTACTCAACTCTGCAAAAACGCGGCCTGGCTATGATTGCTGGGTTCGTTGTGCTCATCTCTGCCCTCTTTGTAGCGCGTGGTTCATCGCAGGAAGTTGTGGCAGCTCCTGTACCTCTTGAAGTTGAAGAAGTTGTAGTTCAAACCTTGATGGTCGATGTGGCAGGTGCGGTGGTAAATCCAGGTGTGTATTCGCTTCCCTTGAATGCACGCGTCTTCGAAGCAATCAAGGCAGCTGGTGGTCTGAAAAAAGGTGCTGATGCATCAGATGTTAATCAAGCTCGCATCCTTAAAGATGGTGAGCAGATCTATATCTATCCAGCCTCAACTTCATCTGCATCTGCTGCCAAGAAAGTTCTTCGTAAGAACGGTCCCGTCATGATTAATCGCGCTACTGTTAAAGAATTTGAATCTCTCGATGGAATCGGTCCAGTTCTTGCCGGTCGCATTGTGGCTTTTCGTAAAGCAAATGGACCATTTACCGCAATTGAAGATCTCCTGAAAGTTCCAGGTATTGGATCAAGCACATTCGCCAAATTCAAAGAGAAGCTGCGCGTGTAGTTGATAGCCGCGCTCTCGCACTTGGGGGAGCGGTCTGGCTAGGTGCACTCGTTCAGAGTTGGAGCGCACCGTGGGTGATTTCTGCCGTTGCGCTCCTTCTCTATCTCTTATTACGCAGAAAGAGAAGTTCAGCAGTGATTTTGGTTGCGCTGCTGATTGGTTCACTCGTCATGTCTCTGCGCCTCGCAGCTCTATCGTCGAGCACGATTCATGGCTATCACGATCAGGAAGTTGAAATAGTTCTGCAGGTTGCAACAGATCCGGTGCGTGTACGGCCCAAGGTCATTGGAGATAACTTCGCCCCTATAAGTTTCTCTTTTTTGGGACAAGCGCTCACCATTAATCAGCAAGAGCGAATGCGTATACCTGTGCGCGTCATCGCATCCACTCAATCAGTGCGAGGTCTGCTTCCCGGCCAGAAGATTGCCGTTGCAGCAAAGGTGCTACCCAGCAAAGAGCGGCGCGTTGCGGCCTTGCTGATTGTGAAGCAACCGCCACAACTTGTTACTACTCCATCGCGCTGGGCGCTTGCCTTAGCCAAGATTCGCCAGGGCTTGCGCGATGCAACCGGTAGTGGTGATGCCGGAGCGCTTATTCCTGGAATGGTTATTGGTGACACTTCAAAGCAGAGCGAAGAGTTTAAGAATGAGATGCGCCGCTCTGGTTTAACGCATCTGGTTGCAGTCAGCGGCGCCAATTTTGCAATCGTTTCAGCCTTTGTCCTATGGGGCATGCAATTTATTTTTCGGCGCACTCACTATCGAATCATCGCAACCGCAATAGCTTTAGGTGCATTCATTGCCTTGGTTCGTCCATCGCCATCTGTACTTCGGGCAGCTGCGATGGCAGCGGTTTTGCTGGCAGCGCATGCATCGCGTCGCGGCCGTGATTCCCTACCTGCTTTAGGTTTTGCAATTGCAGCTGTGGTTTTACTTGATCCATTTCAAGCGCGAGATCCAGGATTTGCGCTCTCTGTTTTAGCAACAGCAGGACTTTTACTCTTTGCGCCACGTATTAAACCAACAATCCTTGCAGCACCTATCGCTGCGATGGTCTTCTGCTCACCTGTAATCATCGCCTTATCCGGCTACATCAGCCCTATGAGTGTCCTTGCTAATGTCTTAGCAGCGCCTGCGGTTACACCTATAACTATCGTGGGATTTATTGCAGCGCTGGTATCTCCAATTTCTCCCACTGCATCTGCCTTTTTAGTTTTTCTTATCAAACCCTTTGCGCATTGGATTACCACCATTGCCGAATGGATTGCCCGTTTTCCAGTGCTATCGCTGCGCACCGGACTCTATGGATTTGTTGCAGCGCTAGTCGTGATTGGCTTGCTGATGTGGGGTAGACGGAAAGCTGTAGCCGTTCTTTTGGTAGTAATTCTTTCGCTGACTTGGTTACAGAGGTTTCCGGCGGGAGATTGGCAGATTGCCAACTGCGATATTGGCCAAGGAGATGCGCTCGTACTTAACTTGCAGAATAAACGGGCGATTGTGATTGATGTTGGACCTGACCCGGAATTAATAGACCGCTGTTTACACCAACTCGGTATAAAAGAGATTCCCTTGTTGATTCTGACACATCCGCATGCAGACCATGTAGGTGGGCTATTAGGTGCGCAGAAGCGACGCACGATTGGTCAGACTTGGTACGGGAATGTGTATGCAGGAACCACTGCACAAATTGGTGATTTTCACATTACGGTGCATTGGCCAGATGGTGATGGGTATAGCCCTAACAACTCTAGTATTGCCACCACGATCCGCAGCAAAGATTTCACACTCTTTGCAGCTGGTGATTTAGAACCTTTGGCACAGCAGCGACTCGTGGGCAAGATTGGTGAGATTGATATCTATAAAGTTTCTCATCATGGTTCGCGGTTTCAGGATTATCAACTGCTAACCGAACTATCACCACAATTAGCAATCATTAGCGTCGGTGTCGACAATACCTTTGGCCATCCATCTGCTGAAGTGCTGACGGCGCTTTCACAGTCGGGGGCGAGAGTTCTACGCACCGATAGAGATGGGGCGATTGCGGTACGCGCCCAAGAGCACCGCTTAACCGTGCAAAGAACAAAACGCTGGACTCGGATTTTCTCTTGGTACTGAAGTAGTATCCAGCGGTATTGGATGCAGCAGCACGAGAGCAAGGGGAGAGCTATGAAACCTTTCTATCTCTTACTTGGCTCTGAAGGCGCTCTCGCTGACCGGGCGCTGGC
>JACCDO010030784.1_pt1 | contig 22053 bp, 21 predicted proteins | sample 7446101 | NCBI WGS metagenome assembly JACCDO01 (sample SAMN15323440, study PRJNA562643) | freshwater metagenome | isolation source: river surface water | place: USA:Blue River Watershed | collected 2017-08-16
CGTGGAATGCCAAGTTCTGCTGAATGCGACGCACAGCATCGCGTTTCATTTCAGGTGTAATGCTACGAATCTGTGTTTTGGTGAATTCCAATTGTACACCGTCGCGAGGGCCCACATTAATATAATCCGCCAACTGAGTGCCGCTGGCTTTCACATTACTAATCACAACCACTTTGCGAAATAGATTTGTGATTGGCTCGCTAAACAACCGGTCTTGTCCTCGGCACGCATAATATGGTGCATCCAACCGATATTGTTCAATAATACGATTCAATGCAGCAGCGGTAGCTGTATAGGTAACATCTCGCGGTTTTCCATGGAATCGCAAATACAAAAACACAGGGTCATCGGCTCCTGGTCGCATATCAATCTGACACGCTTCTTGAATCGTGGCCTGCAGTACAGTGGAAAATGGCAGGGCGTTCAGTGAAATGCGGCGCCATTGACTACCAGGTTCCACTGTTTGAAGTATAGGTGAAAAATTTGTACCTGGTGTCAAGTCGGGCCATATATCAAACACAAAGCATCGTGCTCCAGCAAGTGCTGCAATCCGGCCGGCTTCTGTGCTTATTACACCATCGGTCGCAGGGAAAAATAGACCGGTAGCATTTACGGTTGATACGTAAAAATTCGTTAATGACAATTGACTGGCATCAATGCCTTTTTCACGTAGCCCAGTCAAATAATCACGCAACGATTTACGAGCAGGATTTGCAGTGGCATACATTTTTTGTGCTGCCACATCGTTTTTTGTAATACGACGTATATTACTGGTGTTTTCAAAAAGACGTGATTTTGTGACATACCATATAAATAGGGCAACAAGAAGTACAAAAAACACGCCAAACGCCCACGTTGGAAAATTTTCCGGATTTTTCGTAAGTAATTGTTTTACGGATTCATAAGCCGTCGTCGCTTTTTCTTTGATTTTAGACCCTGACCCTGTAAAAAGTTCTTTCAGGGCAGGATTCAAAACGGGACTTGTGGACAGTTTTGATGCCATTCTACACGGGTCCGAGACTTTTAACTGCGCTGTACAGGAGTAAGTGAAAACATAAGCCGCATTTTATCATCGGCGCTCAAAACCGTGCGTGTTTTCTGTGTTGCAATTGTGGCAGCCGCTTGTTCTGCTGTAAGTCCAACAATACTTGGGGCTTCTAACATAAACTGTCGGGCTTCTTCGGCAATAATGGAATAGATTTTGTCAATATTTGCTGTAGCAGTACGAATTGCCTGCAGTGCCGGAAGTGTTGTTGCTGCAGTCAACTGTAAACTTGTGCGTTTTTGAATATGTTCAACGGCTGTCAATGCAATTGCGACCAAGACGTCGCGACGACCACGTGTGCCCAACTTTGTCCACGCTAAGCCCAACAATTCAAACATTGCTGTTCGGTCCTGCACCGACATACATTGTACATCATTCATAATTTCTTGCAATACGGCTGTCAAAAACCAGAGCAGACTTTTACGTTGTTTGGGTGTCAGGTGTGACGGCCCCCGTTCTTTGGCAACGGGTGCATCCGCCTGCCCGTCAAGTGTTATCATCCATACAATCCAAAAACATACACGGTTGGCTTGAATTGCGCGCAAAGCGGCTTCCATTTCGTTACAAACGGTTTTCAAGTCGGGACCATCGTGTTGCGCACTCCACACACGTCGTGTAGCCAACTGATCGCCGGCACCACCTCCGTTCCGTAATCGCGTGCGCATACTTTCGGCTTCCCGAAAGCAATCGGCGGCGGTTGGCAGTGCTGGAAGTGGCTTTTTCGTGGCAAGCACCAGCGATGCCACGGATTCGGCAACAAGTTGACGAACCAGTGGTGTGTTTCGTATAGACCGTGTATCACCACCACTTTTTTGCCAAAATGCGCGGATTTGTTTCACGGCGGCCAACCATCCTGCGCACCACGTAGGTGCCGCCGGACCCACGTGCAGCGCCCATGCGTGCAGCAGGGTTGCTTCTAGTCGCCCCAGACCCAATTCGGAACATACTAATTCGGCAGACCAACGCAATGCACGCGCCATATCACCGTTTGCAACCGCTCGTGTTAATGCAAGTGTTACATCTCCCCAGGCATACCCAGAAATCGTATGCTTCGTTGTTGCGTGAGGCACATCGCCCATTCCTGTGTGCGGTTAAGGTTTTTGATGCACTGAATTTCGCGCACACAATGTAGGGAATGAAGCCGTTTTGGCAACATATTGATGCACTAGACACCATACAAATTGTATTGGTTGTTATAATTGCCGCACTTGTTGCGAATTATTTGTATGTACGTTGGCGTCTTCGTGTGAATCGTGAATCCGATTTGGATGGGCTGGAAGGATTTGCAAATCCTGAAGGTCCCGACGGTGATATTGTCATATTGGGCAACGACCATTTGTATGATGAATTTTATGCCAAAGTGTATGATAAGGTCGTAAATAGTGGACCACGTCAGGACGCCGAAGTCAACTTTACGCTTTCTTGGGCACGCACCTACCGCCCTGAAAATGAAATGATGCAGGTGTTGGACGTTGGATGCGGTACTGGCGGTGCATTAGAGATTTTCCGCAAAGCGGGTGTATCCAAAGCCGTTGGATTGGATGCATCAGAGGCAATGATTGCAGCAGCGCGCAAAGCATATCCCAAAGGCGATTACCGTGTGGGTGAAGCCGAAAACATTGGTGGATTTGCGGCTGGCGAATTTAATTTGGCTACCATGTTTTATTTTACTACGTATTATTTGCGCGACCGTACGGCGGCATTTAAAAACCTATTTAACTGGTTACAACCCGGTGGTTGTGCTGTGCTACACCTGGTGAATCGCGAGAAGTTTGACCCTATTTTGGATAGCGCAAGTCCTTTTATTGCATTTAGTGTACAAAAATATAGTAAAGAGCGTGTTACACACAGCAAAGTCACTTTTGACAAGTTTGATTACACGGCGGATTTCCAATTAGAGGGTGCACACGCTGAATTTCGCGAAGAATTCCAGTTCAAAGATGGTAAAGTGCGCAAACAAACTCATAAACTCAATATGCCAACAATGGACGCGATTGTGGCCGAAATGGAATCGTGTGGATTCACATATAAACAATTCATTGATATGACAACAATAGGATACGAATACCAATATTTATTCTGTTTTGTTAGATAGTCTTCCCGAAATCCAAATCGTCTTCCCGAATCCAAATCGTCTTCCCGAATTCAAATCGTCTTCCCGAATCCAAATCGTCTTCCCGAATCCAAATCGTCTTCCCGAATCCAAATCGTCTTCCCGATTGAAAAGAAAGTGCAGATGTTTTTGTTAAACCATGATATAAAATGTCTCGTCTAGCAAGTTCAATGTGTGAAAACGCAAACACAATGACTATCAATGAACTTTTGAATTTCTTCATGAGTTCAAATCCATCTAATGAAATCATCAATGATTTACACAACATCATAAATGAAGGGAACTCCGGTTCAAATAAAACTGCTACAGTAATGAATTTTTTGAACCAAATTCCCAGTGAAATGAATAATCAAACAGTCATGGAATTCTTGGATAATTTAAATGAAACTGAAGTTAAAGAAATAAATCAATTGTTGGGAGCATCAACCAACAATAATACACAACTTGGTGGAAAAAAGTCAAGAAAAACAAATAGACGCAGAAACTTGACTCGTCGCAGACAATATGGAGGAGTAAGTCGTGCAACAAAATTCAAGGCTGCATTGTTTGCCGTAGCAATGTTCTTAATGGCCATGTTCCCTTATTCCGACGCCGCATCTGTGTCTCAAATTGCAGTCATTGTGTTAGCCGCGTACGAAGGTATTAGATTTAAATTGTGGTTTAGAAAGGCTTATCCAAGACTTGCGTTTTGGACCGGACATTAAACTTGTCAAAGTCTAACTCGCATACTGTTTGAAAATGCGCCTGTTTCAATTGTTTATATAATTCAATATACACAATTTATTCAATTACGACATTAAAGCGCAGTTTTGTACATATATAAACAATTCATTGATATGACAACAATAGGATACCAATATTTATTTTGTTTTGTTAGATAGTGACGACGGAATGAACTTTTTACAAATGTTATGCTGCGCATTGGCGGTGAAATCCGGTGAACTTATTGACGGATACAATTCCGTAATTGGCGCCCGACAATTGCGCGGCAGTCGTCGCGTACAAACGTGGGAAGAAACCAATGTTTTTTTACAATCTGCGGCATATGAAATCACCGACACGGGAAAAAATATATGCAAATGTGATTCAGTGCTTGCGCCACCAACACCTACTCCGGCAATTGATGAACGTCGTTTGCGGTCGTGGAATCAACGTGCCGCAACTGGACGACTTGTAAAATAAGTAACAAGTAAACTAATGACAAGTGCGACATAAAAACCATGCCACCATCCTTCATCATAGCCAGTAGTATATACAATCGTATACATAATATATTTGATTGTATATATATGTAACGACAATGTTCAATTTTGATTGTTTGTTTAAAGGCAAGTTTGCTAATCCTTGTTCAAAAACCACCCGATGTTTGTTAGAAACATCAACTGATGTTTGTTAGAAACATCAACTGATGTTTGTTAGAAACTATCCTGATGATTCTGACATAAAAAAAAATCAAAATCCTAAATATAAAGATGTCCTTCAATTCCATAAGCAATATGTGCAATCAAACAAAGAATACAACTGTAGGTGATCTATGTGTAAGTATACAAAATATACTCTTGTCCAATCCAGATAAGAAACTCGTTAATAAATTATATGAATTAACATTACTTGGCGAATCAAATACAAATTTAAACTCAACTGATAAAATTGAACATATCAATAATTTCATTAACATGATACCCGATAAAACTATGACATTTAGTGAATTTGAAGCCTCTTTCACTGAAAATGATGAAAATGAATTAGATTTTGCGATGCAATCCTTGGGAAAAAAGGTTGGCGGAAAACGTAAATCTCGTAGACAAAACTATCGTAAAAATATGACTCGTCGTAGACAATATGGAGGATGGCCACCAAGTAATGCAACAAAGTTCAAAATATTTTTGGTTTTGGCTGCAGCAGTCATCTGTGCTTTAAAACCAGAGATTCCACAGACTGCGTTTGGTCTAATTGTATTGTACAACGCACTTCGTTTATTTATAAATTATCAGTGCAATCGGAGAAGAAGAAGACAAGAAATTAGGGATATAGAATATGAAGCAGAACGCTCATTTTTGGGATGGTTATTCTTCGGTAGAGATGACAAATAAATCACAAACGATTATCGCCAATGCGGTCTGCGACACAAGCGACTAGTTGTGCCTTCAGACGCTCAGCACCGTCCTTCTTATAATCAAAAGTGCAGGCATGCGTCTCTGGTAGACGATGGGCGGAACAGAAGCGATGGGTGCATTTGCACTCCATATCGGTAAGTTGAAGTTTCTTGCGGCAATCAGGAAAGGAACAGCGGGTGACTGGCATTGTGTGGATTCAGGGATGACAGAAAGGAAGGTAGGCGGACAAAAATCTGACTAAGGCAATATTTACATTTCAATTTTTTCTGATGCAAAAATTTGAAATGTTGTAGGTGGGTGCACAAAAATTAGCAAAATGGAAATCAAAGTAAAAACTATTACGGGAATGAAATACATTGTGGACATTGATGAATCAACGACAATTGGGGATATCAAAACTGTGATTCTTGCAAAAACCGGCATTTCAACCGACCAGCAGCGATATATTTATCAAGGAAAACTCCTAAATGACATACAAAATGTAATGGCGTTGCCTGAAATTACGGCCGGACTAACGTTGAATATGGTTCTTTCACTGCGCGGTGGTTAATACCGGTCGTGATTATTTTTTCAACAAATGCCGGGCATATGAAAACATTTGTCTGATATGAATTTGTTCAATCGGACCAAGACGGGGAAACAGTGTATCCATAAACTTGGTAATATCTTCTCGCTTTTTCAATGCAGCGTGCAAATACACTTTTTGAAATACATAATCCCACGCAATGGCATCTTCAGATTCAAGATAACTCTGTGCCAATTCCTGGAATTCATACAAATCTCCAGTATTGATTATATGTTTAAAGTCGCTTACGATTTGTTTTTCCATAGTACCATCGGTGTCCATTGGTGACTACCTACTCGGGCAGTCAACTTTTTTACCAGGGGTTGCGGCTCGCGATTGAATCTAAAATCGCGCTTACTACTAATGAACAGCGAAGACATGGGGTTCTGGTCAACAACAGCGGCTGCACCCACGCTATGGCACGTTGCTCGCGGGTATTGGGGCGCTCAGCCACGTTTTTTACGAACAGAAGCACCGCCAATTCCTAACATTCCGGATGGATTGACCGTACGTCCATTACGCCCTGAGGATGCCGAAATCCTGGCGGCATTTTGGCGTCATTCCTATGGTGGTCCCGACTGGTATTTGGACGCAGATGCGGACTGGGTACGTAGTTATTTGAATAGCGAAGAAATCATTATTTATGGCGGGTTTGGAATTATACGCGGACAGATTGAATTGATGGCCACCATTGCGTGCTGTCCGTTTGGTGCCGGAACCACGTCTATGAGTCACGGCACAACACTTCCTGAAGACAAGGTGTTTGTCATTGAAGGGCTTTGTTTGCATCCGTCATTTCGTAACAAAGGCATTGCGGCTTACCTTATTGGGCTTATAGATGCCACGATTTCAAGTATGGGGCCCGTGGTGCTTTTTTACAGTCGCGAATTATCCTCACATCCGATTCTGTCCACAGCAATCAATGTGCAGGTGTATGCATATATACAATGCCAAGCGGCCCAGCGGTTTTTTGAACCACGGCGTATGGAATACAGTGAATTTGTGACACACTGGTCCACAAGTTCACAATATTGGATAAGTTCGTGGGAACCACGTATTGTAGCAAATCGTATTTCGCCCACAACAACCGGCATTGATGTATGGCGTGTACCGTCGGGCGCTGCGGGGCCAGATGCAATTGTTGTAGTTTCCAACACTCGGCGCCGTAGTAAAAAAGGTGACCGTATGTGGGAGGTGGTTTGGTGTGGTCATATACGTGCAAACAATCATATGCAACCCGCAAAAGCAAGCGATAATTTGAAAAACGTATTGGAAAGTGTCGCAGCACAATACGAAGGCCTGTTTTTTTGCACAAGTATGCCTGTTTGCGGAGGGGCAACTGCAGAATGGGGAGCGCCATGGGCGTATGGGTCAAGTGGCGTGCACGCGTGGTATATATACAATTATATCCCACCCGCATTTGGTAACTGCGAACTGTTTTGTATTCGCAATGAACTTTAGGCGCTTAGTCATCGTTCAATAAATTTTTGGCTTTATTCAGGCGATTTGTATTTGTATTAATGACCTGATTCTTTGCTGTGGCAGGTGAATAATTGCCCGTCATACGACGTCCTAAATCCTGTAAGGCACGTCTGTATATTATTTCAACATTCAAATAATGCGTAGAAATCAAGTTACGCGCCTCTTTTATGATAGTTTCCAATACGACCCGTGCACCTTGTTCATTCTTAAAAAATGTTTCCTCTAGTTGAATAATTGGCGGTTGACCAATTTCGCGCATTTTCAATGACAAAACTTTACGCATCAAATTTACACATTCTTGTATGTGTTTGTTTTGTAATTCGCGCAATCCTTCGTGGGCTTTGGTCAAAATTTCAATATCTTCGGCTTGGCTTGTTTTACGGACTGCTATGGCAGTTGGGGAAATCTGCAACTTCTCACAAAATGCTGTAAGATTTTTGGGTGTGTTTGGAAATGCAATTTGGTCAAAGGATTGCGGTGTCGCCGCGCCATTTGATGCTGGCAAATAGGGTCGTGCCACACCTTCGCCAACAAATTTTGATACAATGCCTGCCAATTCCAAACGAGTTTCAGATTCACTTACACCATCATCACGGTCAATATACAAACTATTCAACAATGAATATGCAATTGTATTTGTAAAACGATGTTTAGACCATACATCATTGCAAAACAATGTGCTTAATACACCATTATCAATTCCAGTTGCTAATAAAAATGCACGATAGTTTGCAGGACTGAGACCTTCTGGCCTTGTTTGTATTGAGGTATTTATTGTATGAAGCAAACTGTATACACCTTCTGTTTTTTGGTATAAACCTCCAAAACTTTTTTGTTCCATGACCGTGCGCACATTTGGGTCTTCATTTGTAAACTGCGGCGTTATATCTTTTAATATATCGTTAACATATTCATGAAAGGTGCCGAAACTGGCGGTTGAATTTGGGCGTGTTGGGCCATTTGGTTTCTTAAATACAATTCCAGTTTTATTGATTAAGAATTCCCCATTTTCAACTTTACAGTCCGAACAATTAAATAATTTTGTTAAACGTACAACATAAAACTCATCTTCACCACCCTGCTGACGTCTATTTCGACGACGTGTAACACGGCGCTTGCCGCCTCCTTCAGAGAACTGGCGCTGATAAGATATTGCACTTGTTGATACACTAGGTGGACCAGGTCGTGGCTGCATTGATGAACCTAATGATCGTTGACTTTGCATAAACTGATCCTGTTGACCTTGGGCTTGGCCTTGCATAAACTGACCCTGTTGACCTTGCATTGGTTGACCCTGATGACCTTGCCCTTGGCCTTGTATAAACGGACCCTGTTGGCCTTGCGTTAGTTGACCCTGTTGACCTTGGACTTGGCCTTGCTGTGGTTGACCCTGTTGACCTTGGACTTGGCCTTGCTGTGGTTGACCCTGTTGACCTTGGACTTGGCCTTGCTGTGGTTGACCCTGTTGGCCTTGCTGTGGTTGTATAACATAATCCTCAATATCAATTCCCAAAATAGCAGTTTTTTCAGCATAGCATCTGAACACAACAGCTTTATCTGCTTTTATTGCAATATTAAGTTGATCTTTGAATCTGTAAATATTCTTACTGACATCTCTTTGCAATGTTGCATCATTGCGTTGCAACTTTTCTAAAATTTGTGAATTGAGTGGAGAACGAGCTGTTATTTGCTGTAATCCAGACAAGGGCTCCCGGTACTTTTCATTTGACGGTATTACCTGTGAAGCTGATTGAGGCGTTGTGCCTAACCGTGTTAATTCAGATAAATATTGTTCATTTGAATGTATACTTGCAGTTATTGCAGCAACAAGAGTCACAATACGCAATAAAAATCCAACAACAAGTTGGCACATAGTTTGAACAGAAGTACGTCCTTGCATTCGTTCAACTTGGTCTTTGGACCAAAAAAAGGCAGATATATACTTGGAAGCATTGTCTGGATCCGGGAATCGTAACCGCGTAAATTCATCTTCCAATGTTCGTGATGATACAACAAGCAAATCATTGCATTTGGATTGGTCCGATAACAGTTTTGATAAATCCATCAAATTGTTTTTGACCAATAATTGTTCAAACAATTCAGAAATAACCTTTATGGTATATCGCTCCTTTTTATTCAAACGGAACTGTCCCACATAACCCTTATGCTTTTCGGATACAGCATCAATGCTGTATGATGATTGGCTGGCGCCCATTCTGCTCATGGCGGCGATTAAAAGCCTTTGAAGATGACCGGTTTCCACGATTCAATGCGTTTCAAACATTTCTGCAGTGTTGCTGCACTGATAGAACATACCTTGGCTATTTCAGCGTTGGTCTTTTCCACTCCTAAGCGTTCACAAATGAGCGCCAAACAACTTGCAGCAAGACTGGATGGTGTGGTCTCAGGGCAAACGCCTAACTCGTCAATAATAGTACCAACCCGTGTTGCGTTTTCCAATATGTGTCCGTGCAGTGAACGCGGTGTTTCCAATTTGTAAATAGCGGGTTCCAAATAATGCCGGAAACTTGTAGACGGTGTTTCAAACTTCTTTTCGGGTAGGGCTTCGGGTTCAGTTTTAGCGACTTTATGCAAATGTTCCTCCAACAGGCCGGCAAACTGCTTGACACCGCGAGTGATTAGTTTGACATCAATCTGAAACATTTCGGCAACATCTGCGGGACGCCGTGGTGTATCGTGGCGTTTCAGACTTTCAAACAAACATGCAGCCAACAACGCGTCTTTTTGCTGACCACGGCATATACACAACGGACTCACTTGTGCATACAGTTGTTTGGTTTCTTCAATAATTGCGACACTAATGCCCGCATTGGATGCACGGACTTGCAGCATTTCAAACACAGACCACAATGTCCGTTCACGATATGGCATAATGTTCCATAGGTGATACTGACGAATACGACGCATTGCTTTGCTGTCATTCGGTCGTGCCAAGATTCGTGTGCCAAGACTGGATTCCGGTAACAATGGATTCAATGGATTTCCTACACGTGTTGGGTCGGGGCTTCTATCTTCGGATCCAAACCATCGGTATTCCGCCGTACAATCAATCAAATAACCCAAATGTGTACTACAGGCAGTGCATACAACTTCGTCCTCTAAGACTTGCACATTTGCAGATGTCGGACAAGTTGGACATACATATCCGTCTTTTGGTTGCTCACGGTTTGGATGAAATGATTCCCATAACTCTGCATCATCGGTGGTCGCCTTTTGTGGCGTATTTTGTATAGAATGTATACCTGGAAATAATAGATTTGACATTCAGTGTCTTTCGGTTTAAATAGGAGATGCTGGTAAGGAAAGATGTGGGATACCGGTCTTCATTTTTTATCCGGTGCCTTTAATAAATGGACACAGGTGGCCTTTTAGGACCTAAATACGATTACGGTGAAGAACAGGCCGCGCCCAGCGACTTGGGCATTCGCCGTAACGATACATTTGCATCCGTTGAACGAGCCGTGGCCGGTGTAAATTATTATGTTGATTCCATTGGCTTTGGTCACGCAACCGGACTTGCAAAAGATAACAATTTGCATCAAAAACCACTTGGCATTCGTTATTTTATGAAAACGGGCGCAAAATGCAGTAATGGCGCCGATATGTATGAATACATTGATACAATTCCCAAAGGTCTTCCAGGTCGTGTTGGTAATGAAATTCAGCGTACTCTAGGTGTACCGTTTCAAGGTTTAGCCCCCGGTATTATGGAAGATGCTTTAAAAGCATTGAATCCAATGCCGCTTTTCAAATCGGCAATGGGTACCGGATATGCACGATGCAAACAAGTTGCATTGCCCGTTGGTGATTTGCATGGTCGTATACAATCGTGGTATGACCCTAATAACAAATATATAGAAGGAAGTTGGGAACGAAATGCTTGGGGCTATCCGCAACAAACACGATGGGTCTTTGATTCCTACATATCCCAAGAAGAATATGACAAGGCGCCAAAAACGGAAGATGCCGAACTTGCCGCGGCACAGGCAAAAAAACGTGAAGAAGATGCGGCTGCTGCTCGCGCCGAACAGGTGGCCACGGAAGGATTTGCGGATGGACGTTCCACGCTTGGCGCAGGCGTGCTGTTTGCAGTACTGGTCCTTGGTTTAATGTCTTGGAAAGCAAGGAATTAATATCATCGTCATCACCTATAATTACAGAATCTTCGGTCAATTGTAACTCTAATACAATACGTATTTCCCAAATTGGTTCATACGTATTGATACGCGTCATTGGCAAAGCCAATATTTCACAAGCACTATACTATTTGTGAATTATTGTGAATCTTCTTATATAATTTTAAATAAGTATTTCCTATTCTTTAAAATTTCTAATGATAGGGTAAACATATTTAGTTTAAATATTTAAAAAAATTGAACAATCAATTTTGAAAGTTGAAGATGGCAGTAGCAGTGAGCCACAGACAGTTGTCTAGAGCCCTGCGAAGACCGCGCCCTTCCAGCCCTTTCAGGCCATTTCTTCCTTTCCTCCAAGCCTTCCTTCCGAGACAATATGGACCGCCCCGCTGAGATGTTGACTTCCACGTTGGACCCTGCACTTCTGAAGCGCTTTCGCTTCAATTCACTTCTACAGTTCAAGCCGCACATACGGCCAGCCCGTGACGTCGCAGGTGTGATTGCAGCGTGGGAGCCTGTGATGGCCGAGGCGCGCCGCCTTCTGGCAGCCGCCAAAGAAGCCCTTGACAATATAGGCACCACACATCCTTACCTGCCTGCCACTTTCTATCCCAGTATCAAGGCTTGGAATGACGCGGCAAACAATAACACACGGACTCTCCAACAACTATCAAATCGTGCAGATGCTCAGGACTTGCATATCCTGAAACTGCAGGACAAGTACAGTTACGAACTTGCATACACCATCTGGTGGTACAAGGTGGAGGCATATGAAGCAGAACGCAAGGTCATGCGGGACGCATACTGTGCCGCGCTGGCAGCACATCTTGCCGGCGCGCCGTTTCCTCGCCGAGCACCTCTCACCTATAATGAGCCTGACCAAGCCTTCTAATCCTGTATAGCAACTGAAAAAGTTTTTCAGTTACATAACCATTTTGATTAAAAATTTTTTGGACAAAAGGGATTACGTCTATGAAACAAAAAGTCAAAAAAATTGATTGCACAAATTTCCAAAGTTGAAGTTGGTGGGGTTAGGTGACAAGAATCCTTACGAAAAGTCACCAGGACACAGTGAACCTGCAGGATGAGAGTCTTCCGTTTCTTTGAAGATTCAGTGATTCCGACCAGGGGAAATACACCCATCTGATGTCCTGCCTGCCGCTGGGAAACATTGCGGGGGCTTATAGGGGTTATGGGGGTAGCAAAAGGGCTATCACAGTTTTGTGCGAGGGCAGGGGCACACTACACACTAGTGCGAACGACCATTCGTCTTTGTAAGATGATGGTTGTTGGAAAAACATTTGGTTGCTGATGTAATCAAATGTTTTTCAGTTTTTCATTCACTTACCTGCGGTACGTTACCTGCGGTACGTTACCTGCGGTACGTTACCTGCGGTACCTACGGCACCAGCGTTTTTCACGACGAAGAAAATGGTCCGTGATTGGAATCCCAAGTTTTGTAAACACAAACTCACGACGAAACAGACCATCTGGGTTTTCCGGCGCAGATGCATAATTTTGAAACATATAGTCGCACGCCGCGTCACTTAATGCGCCATCACTAAATGGCCCTGCGCCTGTGCCAATATTGTATTCTTCGCGATCATAGTACTGAACGTGATTTCCATAACAATCCACGTCATCGTGATACGCCCATGTATGATAATATGACTTATTAAACGGCAACCATGCATTATCTTCTTGATCAGGATTACACGGCAATTTCCATAACGGTGGATTTGATTCAATATAGTGCGTAATGACAAAACTCTTTAAGAACGTTGCCCATATACCTTGTTCAACTGCTTTCAGCACTCCATTCAGCAAAGGATAATAGGCGGGGTCCGTTTGTGCAGGAAACTGAATAAGCGCAAGTGTTCCAACAGATCCATTCACAGTATATTTTCCAAACGGGGTTTCAAATGACCCGTTCACGTTTTTTTCCCAGTTGCTCACAGGGTCCTGATAACAAACCGCCAAATCTTCATTTGTCTGATTGATTGTGGATTGAAGACGAATTAGCATATTTGCAAATACCGTATTGAGTGCTGGTGGAACGCTGGTTGCATAACTTGCCACAAGTCCTGATAAAAAATTCGCCGGAATATTTCCAAGGGGTCCAAACAAACTTCCAAGTGCCCAAAATCCGCCACCAAGTAAATTCACACCGATCTGCATTCCTAAATCCGGATTTTGGGCCTGCGATAAAAGACTCACTGCAGTCTGCATTTTAATATCAATTTGTGTTAACAAATCGTTATTAAACGTAATCATATTTTGAATATTGGACCGGACTGTCGTGATTTCATCCGGTGATGGCATTTTATTGTTTGTAATTCAGAAGTTTTTAGGCTGGCAATGAAAACCTGCATTTCAAACAGTATGTTCCCTATGTGTTTACTTACTCAAAAAACGGTATGCAGTCAATGCACCCAATCCACCAAGGGCCTGTGCCACCACGTAGCCCGCCAAATCCATTCCATTCAACGCACCCTTGGCCCAAAACATCAAAGACACCGCCGGGTTAAAATGGCCCCCACTAATTCCACCGCCAACCAAAATGACTAACAGCAACGCCAACGCAATCAACACTGGCTGGGCTGTGGCCACAATCACCGACAAAAACAAAAAGGTACCCAAGAACTCAACAACGTAAGCAAGCATCTTCACTCTCTATCTATTTTGTAGAAGTTTTTCCGGTGAACTGCTGCAACAGTGCAGTTTCCCGTGCAATTGTGCGAAGCCGGGATTCAGGCAGTAGTCGTGAACAAATGCTCATTGACTCCAATTCCTGCAGGAAGAGTTTGTAGGCATAGGGCACACGAATCTGTGAGAACTCCGTGGTCCCAGTGCACGACGTACACTGATACAGACCCGTCTTTGGGTTCACATTGCCCAACAGACCACACGACTTGCACACAAAGCACTGGAAGTTGTCAGATTTTTCCATCATAATTTCCTTGAGGAATTCCGAGGCACCATGCGCGACCATACAGTCACGCTCCATCTCTCCAAACCTCAGGCCACCATCACGGGCACGACCCTCTGCCGGCTGACGCGTCAACATCACCATCGGGCCACTGGAACGGGAGTGTACCTTATCATCCACCATGTGTTTAAGGCGCTGGTAGAAGATGGGGCCCATAAAGATGGACGTGGGCATCTGTTTGCCCGTGGTGCCACAATACATCACTTCATTTGTATGCGGCTCCAGTTTCAAATCGTCACGCAGAATCCTAGTAAGACCATCCACACTCACATCCGTAAATGGACTACCGTCACCCACTGCGCCAATCTCGGCGCCCACACGGCCCATCAACGTTTCCATCAAATGTGCAATCGTCATGCGTGACGGAATGCAATGAGGGTTGATAATGATATCTGGAATGATGCCAGATGCAGTTTGTGGCATATCCTCAGGATTCAAGATAAGTCCTACGGTACCTTTCTGACCGTGGCGACTGCAGTTACCCGTCCATACACAACGGCCGTTGCGGCGTACCAGGAATACTTCCGATGGAATGCTAATACAATATACCTTACCGTTGTATGGAACAAGACGCTCCGTTTGGCCATTTTGTTCATTCGTATGCCCGTGATTTACAGTATTTGTCAAACGACTGCGGCGAATTGCAACGCACAACTGGTCTGCATTAGAAGTAATTACACGACCGTCTGCAAGAGCAGCAGAGTAACCAGCAGGACGAACCGTCGTAATGTATCCAGCCCAACCAGCGTGCTGCACTAAGCGTTGCAAGGATTGCTGAAGTTTTACAGATGATGTGTAATAATGCAGAGAAGTCTCCGTCTCATGGCCATCTCCCAAACACATTGCCATAATGAGTGTACGTGCCTGTTCTGCACTCAAGTCAAACACCCAGTCTGGCAGATCCTTGTTCACTGCACCCACACTTAACCCCTTCAGATAATTCGTAAGAGCCGATTCATATACGAAGAATTTCTTGGAAACTTCGTTGAAGTTATAACAATATCCAAGATTAGAGCAGGCTTCAATCAGTGCCTTCTGAACCCGTTCCTTGTTTGCAGCAAGTTCAACCCGTTTTACACTATTTTCTGGATAATCTGCAACCCAGCCTTCGGCGATCCATATTCCAAACAAAGTCAGCCAATCATTCATCTTTTCAGGTGACACGGATAGTTCAGCCTGGTTAAATACATAGGCTGGCTGGTCAATCTCGCCTGCAGTCAAGTACGTAACTCGCTTCCCGTGCACCTCCGCTGCAGTACGGAATGTGTACGAATTTTGATCGCGTGGCTTCACAAACATACGATGGTTCATGGTTGTCATTAAACTTACTCCCTGAGTTTCAACGTTGTAGAGATTATCATTGTAATCCAGTTTGATTAGATCAGTGGGATTGCGATATTCCATCTTCATAGTGCTACGATTCAATTGTGCAACCTGGTCTTCCAGCGTCACATCCGCAATACTTACCCACCCGCGATTGCGCGTCATTACCTCGTGATCCGCCGTTAGACAGAATTTATCGCCTATAGTCGGCACGCGCTCCGAACGCACACGAATCTTTACGAAACTAAACCCCTCGCCGTTGCGTCCACGGTAAATCTTATCCACAAAACCCGTCTCGTTGTTGCGCAACATCTTACTGGAATCACGGAAGCGCTTGCCACCCGCGGCTTCCACGGCCGCCGCAGCCGCTGCTGCAGACATACTTGCCAGCGAACTGTGCGAAACACCCGCGGCCATGGCACCTTCCACGGCACGTAGACGGATTGGCACAACCTTACCAATCAAGATGTCGTCGTTGTCCACATAGGTGTTTTCAGGCACAAGACCATCCGGACCCAACTTGTTGTAGTTGGCCAACTTCATATGTTTGGTCAGCGTAGGGTCAGGACGACAGAATCGCTCCTCCTCGCCACTGGCCTGATTCTTTTTCTCCTCATCTTTGTACGTGCGATAGAAGATAGAACGGAACAAACCACGGTCCAGTGCTGCTCGGTTAATCATCACAGAGTCCTCCTGATTGTAGCCACCATACGTCATAATCGCCACTATAATGTTGAAACCACTGGGCATATCCTGTGCACGGTAGTATTTGCTCATATACGGACTCACAAGAGGGCGTGCCGTATAACACAGTAAGTTACTCATTGTATCCAGACGTTCCGTAAAGTTCAGGGCATACACACCCATTGCCTGTTTGCCCATTGCGGCCTGGTAGGAGTTACGAGGCGACTGATTATGGTCAGGAAAGGGAATGTTTGAACCCATGGTACCAATGATGGCCGAAGGGTGGATTTCCATATGTGTATGGTCGTGCTCCAATCCACCCAGCGTCTTGGCTATGTACAACATCTCGGTTTCACTTGGGTCAATGAACTCAATCAGATGTCCGCCCCGTGGGCTGGTCCACATCATCAAATCCAGCCAGCTTTTGGCGGTTGTCCAGGGAGGCGCACATCCGGTATCCAGAATCTCACGCACCGTTTCGGCCACCAACAACGGCCGCACTAGACGACCGCCTTCTGTGTTAATCCATACTTCCTGATTGCTTGGATTATAAGCAATGCTGGTATGCGGGTGAATACGACCACCACGCTTTGCTGTAATGAGCGCACGCACAGATGCTTGTGCGCGTTCCTCACCAGGCAAAGTACCAACCCACGCGCCGTTGATAAACACACGAAGTGCGTGTGCTTTTACAGTTGCAGATGTTTCAGGAAGATGCTTCATTCCTAGTTCATCATACAACACGCGAAGCACAGGGGCCGGACTGCACGGAAGTGTGACGGTGGCCGTGGACGCCAAGTTCTTCACTACACCTACACTATGACCTTCTGGCGTTTCCGCGGGACAAATGAACCCAAATTGCGTGTTGTGCAACTTACGGGGCGGAATCAGTTTGCCCGTCTTTTCCAGTGGAGTGCTCAGACGGCGCAAATGACTAATGCCGCTCAAGAACGTCAGCCGATTCATCACCTGCGAAATGCCCGTCTTGGTACCCATCTTACCCGCCTGGAAATTACCCGTTGCCAGGGAAGACTTCATACCGACATCCACAATCGTTGTTTTTAGTATTTTATAGACATTGGTGGTATTGATAATGTTTTCAAACTTTCCACTGGCTTTCCAGGACCCATTATGAATTTCCTTCATAATGGTGGACTTCATATCCTTAATCACCTTGGTGCCAAAGTAGAAACGGAACAGATTACCGAGTAGATTGCCTGGTAGTTCCACTTTCTTGTTGGGGTAAGCATCACGGTCATCATAGGGAATCTTGTTATGATACACATCCAGGACTTTCTTGGTCATTGCGGCCAGGAAACACGCCTTTTCGTACGTCATATCTGCACCTCCAATGTGCGGCAGAAACTCCTCGGCAATGATTTCGTGAATCACGCGCTCCTTTGCAGCACGCACCGGTCCAATCGTGGATGCACTCAACTGCTCACGAATACCGCCACCCGACCCAATATGTTTCTGGAAATATTCGTGCGCCGCCGCCTTTGTACGAATATCTGCTGCTTCCATTACACATTCCTGAAAGATCATTTCGTAATCATTGTTGGTGTCCCCCATAATTAGTTCAATAATGTCCTTATCGGGCTCAACACCCAATGCACGAAACATCACAAACAGAGGCACTTCTGCCTTGATACGAGGAATGGTCACACGAATATGTTCAGGACCCGTAGCAATCTTGGGATTACAAACAATCTTCACGGCAATGTTTTTTGGTACACCTTCGTTATCAGGGCCAATGGACTTACATTCAATGATTTCCACCTCCTTAGTTTTTGCTTTGTTGTTTCGGAATACAAACATACGGTTTTCCGCCATACGTTCCTGGCTCAGGATAATACGCTCACCGCCCTGCACAATAAAGTAGCCAAAGGGGTCGGCGCTGCACTCACCCATCTCACGAGGGTGCTTCTCAGGCGTTTCGGATAGAAGACAATACTTGGACCCCACCATCACAGGAATCTTACCGGCCAGCACACGTGTGAGTGTACGTGACCGCGTTTCCTTCGTACCCTTGCCAGGGTCTGACATTGTTGCAGTAACTTCCATATCCAGATACACAGGAGCGGCATAGGTCAGATTTCGCAGCCGTGCGTCGTTGGGATACATAGGTGTAAGTGCACCATTGTTTTCAAAGATGGTTGGTTTGCGGATGCTGACATTTTGGAATTTTACGACCACCTCCACTTCACGAGGTGGTCCGCCATGGGGAGCACGGCCACCAGGCAATGCCGTGGATGGCGCCGTACCCGACGGCATTTCGGTGGCGTCCTCCACGGATACACGAATTGCCGTGCCGGCAGTACCGGCGGCTGCACGCGTTGTGCCTGTAAGTGTCAAATCCGGTGAGCCAACCACGCGGATTGGGCAGGAACGAAGAATTGTATCAACAACATCAAAATCCATAAAGTGGTTGAAACTGGCAATCTGGTGATAAATAATCTGCCGATTTTCATGTTGTTTGAAATAGAGGTCAAGAACCTGTTTATAAAATGCACTATCCATGGTGAAGAGTTTGACTATGATGCCTTGCCCTATCAAGTCTTCAATTTTGACGAACTTTAGACCGCCGACTTTTGCGCAGACCGCCAGTAGCCCCAGCCGGTTTATGACGTCGTGTCAGTCCATATAAATTGTTGTTGCTAAAATTATTGTTATTGTTTGATTCATTGTTTGAAAAAGTATCATCTTCTTTATACGTTTGTATGAATTCCAATAAACGTTCACGGGCTGCTTCAAATTCATCAGCCGTCATACCTTCACTAAACTTCGTTGCATCTGTTTGAAATCCGCATTCCCCAAACAAACGTCCAACAACACGGTCTTCAATGGCAACTGGTCGCCCTTTTTTATCAAATCGGAACCATTCCTGATTCACTGTTAAAAATCCAAATGCCAATGTTTTGGCCAAATCAACAACTGCCGCAAATTCGGCCATAACAAAGGGTGGTAACGCATTGGATTCACTGACAAGATTTACCAATTGACGAGCCGATTCATCTATGCGCATTGGATTTTTCAACTGCAACGCACGGTCAATAAATGTCCTGCCAAGCGCATCCTTTTCCACGGCAGATGAGTGATTCTCAATCTGGTCATTCAACATTGGTTTTGTGTGTGATACAAGACGTTCCAATGTTGTTGTAACAACTGTTTGTGTACACGAATGGTGCGCACTTTTCACCAGTTCACTTGTATAACCTGATTTTGTTTCCGACCATAATTTTTGTATAACTTTTGCTATATAATTTATGTAAAAGTTACGTACGTGTGTATTTATGATAGGAGTTTCCTTAAGTGCATATGAGGCCAATTCTAGTGCCTGTTTATAATGTTTTGCACGTATCATCCTTATAATATGTATACATAATTTAGGAATGTCATCCGACGCAAACGTTAAAGAAGTAAAAGTTGCTTTAAATCCAGTGGATGAAAAAGCACTTTCCCGGACATCTACACGCCGGAAACGAACATCACGAAAAGCAGCAGCCGCCGAAGAACAAGTTGGTGGCTCTGAACCTGCACCAGTCATTGAAAAAGACGCTCCTGCAATTCCAACACCGGTGCCTCAGGTTCCTCAAACTCCTGCAACTCCAACACCTGCGGCTCCTGCAACTCCAACACCGGCGCCTCAGGTTTCGCAACAATCTGCAACTCCAACACCTGCGGCTCCTGTTGTCGTAAAACCAATGACCGGTGGAGGCCAAAAAGTCAAGATTGCCGCCAAGAAAGGCGGGCAAACACTCAAGGCCATACCATCCACTGCCAAACTTTTGCCAAAAAAACGGATCTCGGCAGCCGCGCCAGCCGCAACTCTCAAGAAGCCGCGCATCCCGATCAAACACCCACAAAATTCCACGTCTTCACGGAAGGGGGGGGCTATCCTAAATGTTTCAACCGTACCGTCGGTACCACAAGAAGCGCCCAAGCCTGCGCTTTCTACTACAACTGCAGTAGGAGGCGCGGCGGTCCCGGCGAAAAAACGTCGCTTTACGGAACGAAAAATCCGAATAGACTTGAAGCAGGTTGCGTCCACTCGTAAGCAACGTTCGTTCGTCAAATCCAAAATTGCAACCATGCCAATTGCAACTGTCAAGAAGATGTTGATTCGCAAGGGGTTATTGAAGCCCAAGGCAACGACACCACCCGAGGACATGATGCGAAACTTGTTGAAGGATTATTACCTGCTTCACGCCGCCGAATAAATCCTTTAAGCCCTTCGCGGGTCTAAAGACAAATGGAGCCCTGGTCCACCCAGGCCGCCATTTGGTAAAAACCGAGTCCAAGTCGGCGGACCATGGACTACCGGTCCTGCAGAAAAAATGTTCAAAAGTCCATCTGGACCCAATCCGCATGCAGAATCAATGTTTCCGGCATTTCTACAGACCATGCGTTGGGCCTGTCATACGGATCCAAACAATGTAAATGTTCATGGCCTTCCATGCGTCAAATATAAAATCTCCATGATTAGAAATAAGTATGCCTCGTCATGAGTTGTATAATGATGTATTAACATTATTAAAGAATGAGAATGTTGAGGGAGCCAAACACTTTATAAAATCACACAATTATCAAGGACTCGGTTATGTTTTAACATTAGAAGATTTAATAGAAGTTCCTAGTATTGCTGTAGTTAATGCATTAATTAATGAGGGTGTGTACGTTAGCTTTAATGAATATTATGGGCTTGTCAATTTTATAGAAAAACTTATAAAAATCTTTAATGGAGATAGTGAATTTTTGACCTATCAAAACAAATCCAAAGAAGAGATTGAACAATGTATAGTAAATGGGATTGGAGCAGTTTTACTTTTAAAAGTCCATCCGTTCAAGGAACGATACTTTCGTTATGATGAAGATATAGATATGCCTGAAATCATTATTAACTTTATGAGAACACATAGGATGCAGGTCCAATTTATTCTGTCACAAATACAAAAATTATATAGTATCATCGACGAAAATGATGGCGCAAAACAGATTCGTAAAACCATAGTCAAAGCATACGGTGCAGAAGATGGCGCCCATATGCTTGCAGCTGTTGCAAGAGGAAAAATTACAGAAAAACATGGGTTAATGGGATTTCATAAGAATCAATTAAGCCAGCGGGCATTTAATGCGAGCATAACTCATCTTTCTATGGCAAATTTTATGAATCCTCCTGCGAAGAAAGGAGGTTCAACACGCTCAGCTCGTTCAAGAGGCGGTCGTCGCCAAACCAGACGCCGCCGCCGTTAAAAAGTATAAACGTTCACTGCCTCTGCTCAAAAGATGAAAAATTGAACTCCATTCTGAATTGAATTTGTCATCAGCTACCTTACTTCCAAATGTCCATCCTTCCATCTATTTCCACCGTTCCCGCCGACCATGTGTTGGGCGACGAAGTTCTTCGTGTTTCCTGTGCAGTGAATACTTTTGATAGCCCACAACTGTATATGAACGCATTCTTCAATGGTGCCCAGATTGCTCTGAAAGTTACGTACGGGTCAGGTGACGGACAACCAGGGTTTGAAGACATTGTGCTCATTCCTGGCTGGCTTCGCATTCGCGACCTTATCACAAC
>JACCDO010475996.1_pt1 | contig 22049 bp, 9 predicted proteins | sample 7446101 | NCBI WGS metagenome assembly JACCDO01 (sample SAMN15323440, study PRJNA562643) | freshwater metagenome | isolation source: river surface water | place: USA:Blue River Watershed | collected 2017-08-16
AAACTGCTCTTGAGCAAGACTATGGGCGACTTGAAGAGCAAGCTAGCAGAGCTGTATAACGTGCCTGTGATAAGTGTGAAACTATCATTTGATGGCGACATAGTTACCGACGGTATGACTGCGGATTCCCTAGGATTGACTGACGATGATATGGTGGATGTGAAAATCCCCAAGGAGCTGCATGCCAGCGCGGTTGCGCATGCGAAAGCGGATAAAATCGTCGCAACGGCCACTGTACCGAACTCAATATCAAGTCAGCCAACTATCACTCAGGCAGCACCCGTTGATCCGGTAGTTAGAACAATTATTACACTTCATCTTCATCTCGAAAAAGGTATTTTGAAGGAGCAAGTTGACGACGAGATCATACTAAAGCTGAATGTATACTCTGACTTCACTATAGCAAATATCCATTATAAAATTCGATCATATTTTTCCGAAAATGTACCGTTTGGTTACTTTTCCTGTGAGAACCCCCAGACCCCAATCGACATGAACACAATCATACGGGACTTGCCACCCACAACTGACGCCTCGTATATGATAGTCAAAGCTATCCCGCAAGTAGCCCCGCCAGCAAAAAAAGGAAAGAAACCTGCCGCAAAACGCAAAAGTAAGTGAAACAATCGCCAACTTGGTGGATAAATCGCTGCAAATTATTATAAATTTAAACTGTATTTCTATGTATTAACTCGCGCTTTACGGCGCTTTTGGTGTCTCCGCTTTACGCTCTCAAGCACGAGCCAAGCTGACTCAGCCACTGCAAGTGAGACACTACCACCAAAGAAGGAAGAAGCAACGGAGAATTTGCTAAAAGGGTGGTAGAAGAACCCTGGCGCAAATTGTGGGTAGTGATCGATTCTACCACCCTTTTTGCGAACTTCTCCGTTGCTTCTTCCTTCTTCGGTGGTAGTGTCTCGGCATTGTGAGAAGGTCACTCATTGATGACCGGTACCCCACAGCGGCCCTTTAGTCGAAAATAAAATCTTCAGTGAAGACTTCCCTTTCAACAAAGGAAAGAAATTTTGATTCATTGCTCGAAGGCATCATCTGACGAGACAATGGGTGTTTCGGAAAGCAAGACGTCGCAGATTGATGAAGATTCGGTCTACGACTTTAGCGGCATTTCCTATGATGAATTTGGAAATTTAGTTTACGAAAAAGTTCTATCAAATCGTAAAGATGAAAAAGCGAAGGAGAATGAACTACGTGAAATCATTGCATGTGAGGATAAGCAAGTGGAAAATATCGACAACACCACTGCCAAGGTACCTCAAGAATGGTATATTATGGACGCTCTTTGGGTTGAACTATGGCTTGCCCATATTTATGTAGATAAAGATCAACCTGCTCCTGGTCCTTGTAATAATTATAGGTTAATTCATGCTAATTTTGACGAAAATAAATGGGAAGGTAGATCCGATATGAAGATTTCCAGAGGAGAAAAGGGTGGTGACTATCGTAGAGTAAATAAAAAGACCTGGGATGCTTATAAAAAATATTATCCTGGAAGTGGACCAGAGATTAAAATTACCGAAGTTATAAACTCTGACGGTTCTGTTGATATGAACCATTTAAATAATGCCTTAAATTGGGTTGTTGAGAATATCAAGCTTCCAAAGCATAGGAGTAAAAAGGTATCAGCACAAGTTCAAAGAATAGATGAAACCATAGCTGCTCCCGTGACTCCCGTGAAATCTTCTGAAGAAACTGTCGTAAATCCTGTGAAATCGCCTACACGCACTGTAAGAATCGAAGAACCCAATACTGGTGCTGCGTCTCCTTTAAGGGCAATGAATGTAATTAAGGCGGTTACCAAATTGTCGAGTGCTAATAAATCAATGCCACCACCACCTGTAATACCTCCTGCAGCTCCAGTAGTGAGTATAGCAACTGACGGAGGTGATAGTGATGATGAAGTTCCTCGCCAAGCGCCCAAAATAGTCATTGAAAATAGAGCCGCTGATAGTGACGATGACTAGTGCTCACTTCTCACAGCGATGTATAAATTTTTCTGTAAACAAGTAATTATAATACAATTTTCACAATATTTTCATGGATGTAGTGGTAGAGATTCGTTGGTTGCGGCGAGAGTCGTGTTCGCACTTATCGAATCATTATAAGCATGTATGAGTGGAGCGGAGATTCTAACTGTTTTGTCTGTTATTCCCGAATTATTTAAATGAGTTAAGTGCAAGGAGTGGCCGTGATGGTGATGCAAGTGGTTGCTGTGCTTATGTCCATGCGGATGCGAGTTATTACCAAACATAGCAGCTGTGTGGTTCTTGTGCATGTGATCACCACTCCGTCTCCGATGGAACTCAGTCGCGTTCGGCTTGATCAACTGATACACTATATCTCCTTCTGTGGTATTAAATTTTCCAAAATAATTCTTATTTTTTTCATCATGATATACATAGTGTGCCATGGTGGACATTACAGGGTGATGCGGTGGAGCATTGACGTGGATTTCAACTGCATCTGAAAATAAACCAGCCCAATACGCCCATGACGAGACAGGGATAATTAGTTTCTTCGATTGCGCGAGTCCCGCCAAATCGTGTAATAAGTGCGCTAATAAAAAAAGAGATTAATACAGTGAGAATGAGTAAAAGTATAGTAAAAGCAATGCGTGATCATACCAGTGTCATCTTCACTAACTATACTTGGCCATTTTGTGGCATTGTATTTTTCGTATAAAACTCTGAGGACACTAGTCACTATGCCGTCTTGTTTTGGGTCTTTCCCTATATGAGAAGGGCACTCGGGCGCCATGAATAGCCAAACTTTGTCATGCGAAGTACGATTGAGAATATGCTCATAAAATTCAGGTGAATTAAAAAAATAATGCCGCGGCATGCACCTCAAGTATATACTAATATCATGTTCCCCGGGTTTCATGGTATTATTGCTGAACATCCTAGGCGTCCACAACCTTCTGGCATCGTCGGCGCATAAAGGTAAGTTTTGGAAGTATCCTAAAAACTTAATACATCTTGGATTTGTATCAGTTACTATATCTAATAAGTTTTTTTTGAAATCTTTTGTATAGGTTCCATTTCTCCAATCAATGGGTCTATCAAAAACAATATATGGCTCTCTATCACATAGTTCTCGATAGGTCGAATTTAGAGGTAATAGTTGATATTGGAATTCACTTGGCAATAACCTTTCCATGGCATTCATACCTGCAAAAGTATTAGGTGGAGTCACTCCATTTGGGGATAACTCTTCTGGTATCATAGTTATAAATAATCTCGCTTTAAGACTTTCTGCTATCATGAATGCAGCTGTATGTTGCCATAATTGATTACCGAAACCATTATGTCCGATGGATAATACTACCCGCGTTCTTGCCGTATTGTTCGAGTGTTTTTCTAAAGCTTCAGCCCAATTATCCCACGCACACGTAGGTTTAGGGCACTTCCACAAGAAACTTCGATGAATTTGTGACTTTTGTGCCAAGAATTGACAAAATGTTCCACCAATTTTGTCGATGATTGGAGACAGATCCTGCGCATTCGCCAGTGTCAGCCATACTGTCATCCATGCTGTCAGTAGCCACAAGGGGGGCATCTTCTCAGCTATACAGTGCAAGCCCTACTGCACGTACTTTCGTCAAGTCTAAGCAATTGACCACTTTCTTCTACCTTTTTTTGGTAAAAAATTTTGACCGAATTTTTTTGGGTCAGCAAAATACCACCAAGGAATCACTAGAAAGTCGTTGACCTGTGCTGAGACAGATACTTCGCATAGAGAGGCTGCATATAGGGAAACAAAGAAAGAAAGGGTGTCATTTACCTACTATTTTGTCTTTTGTAGAGGCTTATTTGTAGTCTGAGAGAGCATCATGCCGTCCAAGCTAGGTGGTGTATATCGCAATATGCAGTTATCTTGTCCACTGGAACTGGCCAATTATGGTAAATGTGTTGTGTCCAATGCAGAAAATATTGAGAAGAATGTTTGTGCAAAAGAATTCGAAGCGTTAAAACGTTGCTTTCAGAGGCATCGTCCAATCAAGAAATAAGAATCAGTTGGTCAGAATTCTAGTTTTAATTACAGTGTATATTGATTGTTTTATTTTGTAATAAGTTTGAATAAATTAATTAATTGTGTTGGAAGCATTGCATCATCACAGTTGCACTTAATTTGAAGCTCATTCTCATTGATTGTTATCGAAATTAGAACCTTTTCGCCAATCGCTCCTTTTGGGATAGAACCTGCAAACATTAATTCATTCATTCCTTTGCCTTGTACTACGTTTGTATTCAATACATTTCTAATCTTAGTAATTAGCGTATTTTCTATATTATCTACGGGACTTCCCGCAAAACCTAGTGACTCCAATGAATAAGTTTTACTTCCTTCATTGAATCCTCCCAAACGACTTCGATGAGCAGTGAATTCTGCGGCAGATAAATGCAACGGAACGATTAATTCGTAGGGCTCTGGAGTGAAGTTTCCCACATATGAGCCTTGGTCTGAACGAACATCAATTTTAATTTGCTTACCAACATAAGGTGCTAACTGCATTTCTAATGGTACCTTCAGCTCCTGTCCAGGAGTCAGCAATGCTACGTCCTCCATATTCGTGCGCTTCAAGTCGGTTGGGAAGGTCAACTTTATTCTCCTGAGATTAATGTCTTTGTTATTGCGCAGGATCAAGCAAACGCAAGAACCTCCTGCAAAAGCAACTGACGAGGAATTAAATCTATATGCAATAGAAACAGCTAAACCACCTCCAATTTCTGGTTTCAATATGACTTTTGGTTCAGACATGACTTCATTGGTTAAATCTGCCGTTAAAGCTGATAGCTTTTGTCCGCCTAACATTGCGCTGTTCCCCATCGCAGAGTTCGATGGAGTTTGCATTGCCGTCATGTTCATCATGCCAGTAAAAGCATTAGGATTTGGTGAGACGAAAGCACTATGCGGTGCAGGAGGTGTTAATGCATCAAATGCGGACATGACATCAGTCACATTGTTGGATGGTGTGTGATTAATCAAATTGTTTGATGCTGTGTTAGCAGCAGGCACTGGAGTACTAGTGCTAAAAAATGCTTCTAAATCATTTCCAGATCCGTTTCCACTACTCATGTTCATGCCACCGAACATATCCGACATCAAGTTAGGCGAATCAAAAGTGCCAGTGCCGACTGGAGTTTTCAATGATGAATTGGTGCGATTTGCAGTGCTTACTGCATCATCCTTCTTCTTAGGGGTAACTCGTCGGACAACTCTTGGAGCCGCGCCTTTGTTATTAGTAATAGGAACCCTTTGAACTTCCTCCTCTGATGACGATGACTCACTTTCTTCCTCCTGTTCATCATCATCTTCCTCTGAACTCTCTTCCTCACTACTATCTTCGTTGTCGTCACTTCCTTCTTCACTACTTTCTTCACTTCCACTTTCACTTCCTTCTTCACTAGAACTTGACTCTGTGTCACTATCTTCGCCGTAAAAACCTTTAACTTTGACTTGATCAGCTTCGTCTCCGGAGGAATCACGTGACCCACTAGTGTATGTATTATTCCCAGGAGTTGGAGAGCTTTGACCTTCATCGGCATATCGGTTAGCATCGCGTACATTAGCATCAGGTTGGTGTGTTGGCCATGACGATAAAGGCTCGTATCCAGATACGTAGTGACCAACGAGTGAACTAAGAGATCCTAAATTAAAATTAGGTAAACCTTCTATATCTACACTTCCTAGTAATGTAATCGGAGGTAACTTCGGTGCGAGCATGATACCCCTAGAATGCTCTGCTAGTTCCTCTAATGCGTCTTCATCCAACACTACAGAAGCTGTACTACCTTCTTCAGCCGAAGGCGCTAAACCCATCAATGCTGTCATGAATCTTGATCTATCTCTTATGTCAGTATCAATATCATATCGAGACATTTCCAGGATATACGTCATTAGTGACTGCACGTTCTCGTCGTCGGGTAAGCGCAAAGCCAACTTGATCGCAAAGTTCACGATTTGGGTCTTAGTTTCATTATTCTCATCGGCAAAACTGATGGAGAGTATGCGCAAAATATCTGGCGATACTGACTGAAGTACGTCATAAAACTCACCGACTAACCATACAATTGAGGCGCGAGCTACTGGAACCACAATCTTTTTCCCCGGAATTGAGGAAACTAATAATTTGGCAAGTTTGAATAACACGACTCTCGATGCTTCTGCGCCAGCATTCTGCTGTAGAAGCAAACGCAAGACATTGACTGATTCACCAATGACTTCTTCGCTTTTGTGACAACATAGTAACATGAAAACCCCTTCAATGCACTTTGGTGCAACCGCGGGATCGGCATCAGCTGCCCTTCCAATGGCGCGAATCGATGCACAGACAAAGGATGTGTCCCGATGCTTGACATACAGTTGTAATTCACGAAGAATTGAATCGATGTTCTCTTTGGTGCATATTGAAGTCAAAATTTCTAATTTCAACAACTTATTGAATACCGGGTCGGTAGATTTGATGAAGAAATCGGATAGAAATGGCCTGAAGAATGCCGGTCTCTCTTGTGCCATAGTATTGATGCACTTCAAGACTACGTACTGAATCTCTCGTCTATTACGAAGGATGCGAACTAACGCCTTTCCAATCTGTTGAGTAGTACCATCATTTTGAGGCCCGCAGTAGTAATGAAGCGCGCAAACTGCTAAAACAACGCCAGAATTACGACTTTTTAGTAATGGTAATGACGACCGCAGAATAAGTCGATGATCAGGATCTAAGTCAACATCCGCTTCATTCTCAACGATGCCGCCGGTATTAACGAAGACTGAGCCACGATCTGAATCTAGTTTTACGGCAACTTCAACCTCTTCCTCTTCGTCTTCCTCATCACTATAAAATGCTTTTTTCAAAATTTTACGTTTTACTGTACTACTTATATGCCCTTTAACAGCGGATGCAGAACGTTGTTTAGCTCTAAGCTTGATGGCAGCGGCAACGCCTGGAGCGGGATCGATAAATTGGTTGCGGCAATATCGAGTCATTACTTCTAACGCTGTTATTTGGGTCCATTCATCCATGTCAGCAAGCAAATGACACAACTTACGGTAGCTACGATGCAATATTTCATAACTATTAGGGCAAATTTCATTAAATGCAGCAACGGCACTGCCAAGAACCATTGTAGAGTTATCTTTCAGTAACTTCTCTAATATTGATTTCAAATTATTTACTTGTTCTGGATCTAATACGTGAATTTTAGTTAATGCAACAGCAGCACATTTTCGAACATAAGGTGAGGTATCACTAGCACATTTTCTAGCAGCTAAAAGTTGAATTTGAATAATATCAGGGACTCTTATAGACGTCATAACACGCAATGCTAATCCTCTAATTAACTGATTTTCACCAGACATATCACGTTGAAATGAATTAATTGATAATAATGCAATTTCACGACACGTATGGTCATAATCAGCATAATGAACTAGGTATATATAAACCATCTTTTTCACTTCAATACTTTTTACGACAACGTTCTTTACAACATCTGCGAAGAATTCGGATACATCACGACCTTTAGATAACATTGCGAGTAACCACTTCATTCCTTTTAATTTATCATGCTCTTTGGTCGAATCCAAATACTGTCGCACTTTAGATGGAGTAGTACTATCGTCGAAAAAATGTGCATCTCCACCAATGGCTCTAGATGACATTCCTATGAAAGAAACATAACATTAGTATCCAAGTAAAACAAAGTATACTTATGGAGATATAACGCCGCAATCGTCTGCTTTTTAAGGCATTCGCTTGCGCAATTACGATTTATAAAAGAAGTGGTGAAGCTACCTTGTAGATCGACTCCCTCGCGCAGGAAAGACTCCATCATGATTGATCGATGATTTATTATATTGTGATTTTTTGGCAAAAAACCCTATTACCCTACCCGTGTTTGCAACTTCATGAAGAAAAGCTGGTTTAAAAGAAATGGGGATAATTGAATTGAAAAGCGACATCTCCTGCGACTCCTCGGGATGCCGCAGTCGTCACTGCAATAATAAGTAATTAGTTTTCCGCCGCATTTCAAAACAGGTGCCGGTACCTGAAAATTAGCGAAGTCAAAATACCTTCACCAACAAGGGAGAGACGCTTGCTGTTTCCATTGCGTCAAATGTATTTGTAGTAAATCCAATGACATAGTGAATGATGCAGGGTATTTTGGCGTTTTTATTTCTGTTTATGGGGGTTTCCCGTTTCAACAATCCGAAGGTTTTTATTCCCCTAGATATGACAAGCGATCCCTCTGGTAGTTACGGTGATAGGAATTTATCTTCAACGTTTCCTTCTTATCCTAGTGTATTCTCGCGGAATGATCTTTTTGATCTCGATTCCTTCTCTAGTTCAAATGAACCAATCGTTAAAGATATTATTAATGATATTGCAAAAAATAACAGGTTACCAAATGGGTTACAATTAACAGAACCTACTAGTATTGACGAAATACTCGATAATGAAATTGTAGAGAGCGATAAATTTAGGTTTGTCATTAAATCTAGTGATTTAAAGCGTGCAATTGCAAATAAAGGTGCATTAAAAGTCAAACAAGTTGCTTCGACTGTGCGGGGAGATATTGTCAGCGATCCACCTGATCTTAATGATGTTGTTCTTAATCCATCGGTAATAGATTTGTTGTCTCGCGCAGATGTTGAAGAATCAGAGAACAAAGTTGTATATAGAATTGAAGTTGATGAAAGTGAATTAAAGAATATAATTAGTGATGAAGGTAGTCCTCTTAATGAAGACTTGGTAGAAAAGGCTAAAAGCAAGGCATTGTTTTATGGTGATGATTCCAATAAGCAACGGTGGGATATAGAAAGAAAGCGTGATAAAAAACTGAGTAGTCATGTGCCTATTAGTAGTAGTTGGTACTTTTTACTAAGTAAGAAAGAGCTGATGGCTGATATACTAGGGTCATTGATAGTTAGTTCGGGATTTATATCTGCGATTGTATTGATGGGTGCATTCTCTTCCTTTTTGCATGCGGCGACCAAGAAACTCTTGACAATTTTCAGGGGAAGCAGTTTAAAGTTTGCGAGATGCTTTCCTGTAGTCACAATATTGAGCATGAGTTTCTACTTGAGCAAGTACGTTCGAAGCTATCTCAAAGAAAGAAAGTACGATGGAATAGGGTATAAAGTCACGGAAAACTGAATCATTAGGTACAGTGCACTACAATAACAACATGATCTATTTGTTCCTTTGTACATTAAAGAAATTGTCGTCTGACGTCGGCTCACAATACCCTGCTTCGAGGCACTTCTCTGCCCAAGACTTGCTGCATATTTTCTTGTCGTAAGCAAAAGCGCTTGTCGTTCTTATTTCGCTCAACCTATTCAATATTGCTTGAATTCTTGATGAATCTTCTTCAGAGACTACTATGTGTGTCACGTGATCGTGGAGGCATCTGCTGACAACGGCACCTTGATTGAGCAAACACATTGCAACAGCGGACAGTGGATAGTGGTGAAGTATGTCGTCGGGAACGAGAAGCTGCGTATTGGTACGAGCTCCTAAATCTTCGAAAATGTCCATGTACAAAACAACTCCTCTGCGCCAGCAAGGGTACGACGATAGTATCACCTGCGCATCGTCGCTGTCGAGCTTCTCGGCTACGTGACGCCATTCCATTTTCTTTTCGCTTATTCCTTTCTTCAGTGATAACAAAGTTGAAATTTCGGCGATTTCCTCCGCGCTAAAAGTGACAGCGACTGACGCACTGTCTGATTTCGGCTTCTTACTTCGCGACTTACTACTCTGAGTGCTTTCTTCAAATTTCTTTTTCGCGGCATCTAATACTTCTAGCTTGGTGTCGACGGCTAGGATGATACGTTTCATTTCTGCGATAGACTCCACTGTCTCCGCTGCATCAAGTCCTAAATAATCAAGTCGGTTCTCAAATTTGGAAGCATCATTTGGTGACATTGAGTAGTAGTAACTGCTTTTTAGAGGCAGCTTTCTATTTGCTCGGTTGCAATCAATGACGTAGCTTGGGTCAACGACGCTATACTTTCCACAAAGGATAGATTGCTGCATCTGAATGGACCCTTTCATCGCGCCCCAACCTCCCCAACCCAACACCATTGAGGTCCTCTCGTTGGGATTCGCAACAACTTTACCGCCTCGCTTGGTGATCATAGCCTCAACGTCCGCTTTCTCATAAACTTTCTCAACTCCTGTCTCATCCGTGTATCGATAGGCTATAAATGGACTAACGTGAATGATTTCGTTTTCATAAAACAACTCTTCTCCTTCATCGGCAGCCGCGTTGGTCGTCGACTGATTCACGAACAACGGATCACTTGCTTTACTATTCATTTTTTTTGTAACTTGTGTAACTTTACGTTTTTTACTGGCAGGTTTGCTGTCTACTTCCAGACCGGACGTCACCACCTTAGGTCTCATCTTCATGTCGATGATGTCTTGCACAGATGCTATCTCATTTGCATTTTTGTCGTATCTGACACTGATGCAACGCGGAAATCTAGTGGTCAGGCCAAAGGTGGAATTTGAATCAATAATTTCAGCGCATTTGATCTCCAAAACAACGCTATCTTTGATTTTATCGTGAGGAACACAAAATATTGGTCTGTTGTCGGCCGATAACGATTCGTAGTCCTCTTTCAGGTACTCGGGCAAATTTGACCTGTCCGCGTGAATAGGTAGCAAGACATCTTTCAGTTTTTCTCGCAGCTTCTCTAACTCATTCTCGTTGTACCCAGTTCCTACTCGATTGAATATTCGGTATTTAAAGCAATCACTGCTACTATCTGCCTTCACGCCGCATGTGAATGTTGATATTCCTTGTGCGCGATGGCCTTTCCCTGTCCCTGGATTTGCGCCCAATATAACCACCTCAAACGACGGAGAATCGTGGCTATAATCCGGCTTTAGCTTATACCAACCACCAGTATTTCGGGATGAGTCGCCTCTCATGTATGGACTATACAAATTTTTTACCACAAGACCTTCATGCTGATGCGCGGTAATCTGCTCGCTGAAGTAGCTATCTATTTCCTTGATTCTTAAGTCTCGATCACTCACATCAGCACAGACTTTATGATGAACAAGCTCAAAAACGTGATTTATAGGTGACATTACCTCTTTTAAGATGAGTCTTCTAACCACCAACGGTACGTACGAGATATCTCCGGCTGTAACGGTCTCGGGTATCTCGCACGCAAATCCTTCTCGAATGGCTTTATTAAAAGAATCGATGATTAGTTGAACAGAACTCGAATTGTCTTCGATATAAACAATATCAAAAGGGATGAAATACAACCATTTGCTCAAGTTGGCCCTCCAGTCAAAGTCGTTCGAGTTACTCACGACATCAAGCAAGTCGAATCTGTCGTTGATTTCGTTCAATTCTTCCGCTGCAACTGTCTTATTTTTACTAAAAGGTACAAAAAATTTAGCATTTTTATCCCAAGCGCATACTTCTCCGTCATAAATGCACTTTTGCATGTTGGTGTTGCGCGCCACCGTGTACCCAAGATGCTTGTACAGATCCGTGTATTCGGTGCCGTTTCTTGTGTAAAGCTTGTACGGTATCCTACTTTTATTGTCCTTTTCAATATAAAAAAGCATTCTTTCGCCGTCTAACTTCACATCCATAACAAACGGCTTCTTGGACAGCTTCTCTTCAACGAACAAGACTTGGTTTGCATGCTTAGTGGAAAAGCTAGCAAGCTGCGGTCCAAATTTATCCTTCAGATTGATGTCTAATTTTTGCTTACTTTTACTACGATCAAACTCAAGTGCTTGCTGCAAGTCGCCACAAGTTTCGTAAATACTGATGGAGGCGTGATTGGGATCAAATCTATTCAGTAAAGCTTTGTGCGTCACCGAATGCTTCATGTCTCCCAGAATAATTGCAACGATCCATTTATGCTCTAATACTGAAAAGTCTTTAACTAATTTTTCAAAAATTAGTTTCTTTTGATCATTTTTTGCTGCAATAATATCATCAAGTAATTCATTCACTCTGCCAATAGTAATGCCAGAATCTTTCGTCGCAGCTCTGTCTTTCATTACATTGGCAATTATACTTGGCAACTCTATTACTACTTTCCCAGTATTTCCACTTGGCCATCTATTGGGCTTGTCCCAATTGCGTAAGATTATTGCATCATCTGATTGCTCATCAAGGTGATTAAATTGTACATAGAAATCACAAATCGATTTGTGCTTCCATCCATATGCATCCCGTTTATCACAGCCAGGTAAAATAAGTCTTATCATTGGGTATAGCGATTGTTGTCCAATTTTTTGAGCCAATTCATCGTTAAATAAAAAATCCAACTTTGATTCACTTCCTACAGCACCCAAGAAATTTTCACAAATGTTACAAACATAAGAGAATTCAATCTTATTGCAATTTTCATGACGTTTGTGGACCAAACTGACCTTCTCTGCTTTTTCAATCGCCTCCATGATACACTAGCACTGCCTTATATAAATAACAAACAATCTCGTTGACGACATCACTTAATCCGAGTGATTAAAATTCAAATTACCTCAAAATCGGAGAAAGATCTCTTATTTTTTTCGTGACTTTTTTTCAAAAGTTCAATATTCCACACCAATTCCAATGAGTCAGCGCATAATCAGGAGAAATTAGTGATTCACCACTTGCACATCTTTCATCGATACGTTTATACTCATTTAAAGGCAGTTATAATGACTAATTCTACCCAGTTGTGGTTGTTGGTGTTGTTATATTTAGCAACTCTAACGAGGGGCTATGGATTATTGAGACAGGGAATAGTCAGACGAATTGATTCAAGATTAAGAAGCGTGGAATTAAATCAAGAAGGAGCGATAGGCAGTGATAAAATGGTCTCAGTTCAATTATCAAAGGAAGAAATAAAAGAGTATGTGAGAAAAGGGACAGCTCCAGAATTTGCATTACCAGATGACAGTACTATAGAAACACCATATCAAAGAGGAATGTTAGCTACTCATTTTGGCATAACATTTATAAATTTAATGATGGCTGCTGCTTCTTTGCATTTAGATAATATTAATAGTATAGTTAGTTTCATAGCTGTTGTTATCGGTAGTATAATATTAGGTGACTTTAGTACTGGTGTATTTCATTGGAGTGTTGACAATTATGGTAGTATAAAAACTCCAATCTTTGGTAGTGTTTGTGTGGCATTTCAAGGTCATCATGAATCACCCTGGACTATAACATTCCGTTCTTTTGCAAATAATGTATATAAGATCTGCTATGGTACAATACCGGCCTTAACAATATTATCAGTATTTACGAATATTGACCCCTTGACAAGAACATTTTTTTCGTTATATATTAATTGGTGGCTGATATCACAAGAACTTCACAAGTATTCTCATATGAGAAAGACTCCAAAGTTTGTAAAAATTTTACAAGATTGGGGTATAATACTATCAAAAAAAGAGCATGGACTGCATCATACATCACCGTTTGAAGCGCATTATTGCATATTGACAGGAATATGCAATCCCGTATTAGATAAAACCAATTTCTTTAGGTACCTTGAAAGAATTATATATACAATAACAAAAAATACACCCAATACATGGAAAGCTGATAATGATTTGCAAAATGTATATTAAATGCAATAAATTCTGTATAGTTTGGCTCTTTCGATATCTTCAGTAGGACAATATAGCAACAATGATCCTTTTTTATACAATTCTGGGGGTATTTCTTCGATACTTAGATTTTGTTTGGTAGCGGCTGCAATAACCAACTCATGCTCTACCCCAGCTCTAGGTACATGACATAATAGCATATCATTTGTTTTGCCGTTCTCTGGATCGCTATTTGATGATAATATTAACTTTACTGTATACATAAATGGTTCTAGTAGCGCATGTTTGTATAAAACATCGCCAGCAACAATTTTTATAGGCAATTTATTAATACTAATTAATTGTTGTATCTCAACAATGTCAGGTTTATACCAATCTAAATTTACTACGTTGACGTTGTCTTCATTGTTAAATCCATTAGTTTTTATATCACTTTTCATGTGATTTATACTTACATCATCATAATCTGTTAAATATACTTCAGTTGCTCCAATTTTTTTACAAATCATTCCTAATACACCTGTGCCTGCTCCTAATTCAATTACTGCGTGATTATTCACTTCCATTTGTCTATCCAGCAAGTATTCAATAACTCCCATACTCCCGCACCATAATTTTTGGCCAGAGATTTCAATACCTTTTGATTGGTTCAGCATCAACTTACTCAAAGGCATAAATGCCACTGTAGTTATTTTCAAGTTATAAGAAGCGATTGAAAAATCTTCATAGTCATATTCCACTTCCTCAGAGTCACTGTCACTCATTTCACTCTATTTTCCACTAAATTTTCCTATATTCTATCTACTAAATTGGCAAATTTCGGTACCTGCAAATACCGGTATTCCTCAAAAATTCCCACACCTATCTATAGAGTACTTGGTAAAAAGGTTCTCCTCCCTGTGAAGGGGTTAAAAAGGAGTTTCTGTTGTTTCTACTTTTGAATATCTCTTTCTCCACCACTTTCTCGCTGTAGCACTTCCTCTCGCTTTATACACCGGTACCAAAGAAATTTTTGGCGATGACCAAACCAACTCAGTTAATTCCTGTCAGAGTCGTACGATTCTTTACTAGTGGTTATAGGAATATATTGAACGCGATGTCATTAACATCGCTACTCAAGATCGCAGCCTCTGAGGGCTTGCTGTATGAAGAGATTTATTCTTCTACTTTGAGTACTGAGAAAGTTTTATCAAAATTAAACAAAAAGATATTTCAAATAAGAAATGCAAAAGCCACTGATATTCCAGCTTTATATATACTAGAGCAGACATGTTGGTCGCCGCACTTATGTGTGCCCATAGAAGTTCTTGAAAATAGAGTTACATTATATCCGGAGGGTCAATGGGTTGCTTGCAATGGTGACGAAATTATTGGAGTCATGTATACACAAAAAATTAAGGACAAATCTTATTTATGTGATAGTAATATTAATTTTCAATCTCAACACATTTTACACGAGAGCATACACAATACTGTTCAATTGTTGGGAGTTGCAGTTTCCGCTAAATATGCGGATCTAAGAGTAGGATATAGTTTAAGGAATTTTGTATTATTGTTAGCGTGTTGCGATTCGGCTGTAACAGAAGTTGTTGCCATGACCAGATGCTCGTCATTTAATAAAGGCAATGACGAAGCGGCGTACCTAAAGTATCTAGGCGAATGTAATGATCCGACTTTATTGTTTCATACTACAGGATTGTACCGAGCGGTAGTTACTACACCAGTAAAGTGCTTTCGACCCGAAGATATTGAGAATTTAGGATATGCCATTTTGATCAGTTACAATGTTTTAGCGCGTAAGAACGGGGATAGTTTACAGAGCGAAGTGGACTCAATCAGCAGTCGTCGTACCACAGCTGCAGCGCTTAGTACAACTATGGACACATTATTTGAACTACTTAATTCGATCATTCCTTCGTTGCATCCAGATCAATATTCCAAATACATGGATATCCCGTTTATGGAAATCGGCCTGGACTCTTTGCATATGATTGAGTACCAAAATTTATTATCCAAGCACCTATCCTCTTCACCCAGAGCTGATGCGACCATCTTGTACCCGACGGTGTTGTTCGACCATCCCACGCCGCGGAAGCTTTTTAATTACATCAATAATCAGAACGGCGGTAACAAAAGCTCAGTATCCCACGCGGTTAGCAGTGGTGAACATGCTAATGATATTGCAGTTATTGGTATGAGCTGCAAGTTTCCAGGTAAATTCGGTTCCTCACCTGAATTATTTTACCTGGGACTTTGTGAGCGCTATAATGCTGTGAGTGACATTCCCAAGGAGTGGATGCCGCACACGTCGCGTGCAAAACATGCGGCATTACTCCCCGAAAGCTCGGCGCTATTCGATCCATACTACTTTGGATTGACTCCAGTCGAAGCGTCAGAAATGGATCCTCATCAAAGAATACTGCTGGAATTGTGTAACGAAGCAATAGTAGATGCAAATTTACATGGCATCATTGATAGAGACGAGTTGTCCGTTGGCGTCTTCGTTGGTTTGTGTAATAACGAATGGATACGAGAAAAGGGATCGATAAGTCCAGGACCTTACACTGGAGTCAGTACAGCGCAGTCAGCGTCTGCCAACAGGATTTCCTATATATATGGCTTCACAGGTCCGTCGTTGGTCATCGATACGGCGTGTTCGTCCTCACTATCCGCACTGCATACTGCAATCAATTCTATCAATGCCGGTGACTGTGATATCGCCATTGTAGCAGCAGTTGATTTACTTATATCGCCTTACTCATTGAATGTCCGCGAGGCTTGCGCCATGTTGTCGGCTGATGGGCAGTGCAAAGTCTTCGATGCCGCAGCGAATGGATACGTCCGAGGCGAAGGTGGCGGGTGTATAATTATCAAGAAAATGTCAACTATTTCATTGAAGGAATCAAAGATACACGCGTTGATCAAGTCGTCGGTGATTAATCAAGATGGGAAAAGTGCGTCATTCACGGCTCCCAACGGAAATGCGCAGAAGGCCTTACTGCGCAAAGCTTTGTCGAGGGCGGATATATCCGCAAGCGACCTCTCTTACATCGAAGCCCACGGAACAGGCACCGCACTAGGCGACCCTATTGAATGGGGCGCAATAAAAGAAGTTTTGCTAGCAGATAAAACAGCAAATCCGTTGATCATTGGCGCCGTGAAGTCGAACATCGGGCATTTGGAGGGCGCGGCGGGTATGGCGGGTCTAATCAAGGCGATTTTATCATTGAAACACGGCTCCGTGCCTAGTAATTTGCATCTGCATCAGTTGAATCCGCTGATAAAACGCGATGACTCGCGGCCAGTGATATTTCCGTCGGAAAGTACCAAACTAAACGCCGCGAATCGACCGGTATACGCTTGCATTAGCTCGTTTGGATCAGGAGGTTCAAATGCCCATTTAATTCTTCAAGACTTCAAGGCGGAAACGTCGCCTGATCTCGGTGAAACTGTTGGTTTCGTGTTTTCAGGGCAGGGATCCATACATCCCAACATGGGGCGGGCACTCTTTGAAACCGAACCCGTTTACAGAGCAGAAATAGAAAAATGTTCCAATTTATTAAGTGGTTTGTTGTCTCCTTCCTTGCTTGAGGTGATGTACCCCAGCACCGAAAGCCCTGGACTTGTTGCATTGCTTGGACGCACAGACTACTCGCATTGTGCTCTGTTTGCATTGGAAATGGGATTAGTGGCTCTATGGAAGGATAGAGGGGTGGTGCCAGCAGCAGTGGCGGGACATTCTATCGGCGAATACGTTGCTGCCGTTATTTCCGGTTTATTGTCATTGGAAGCGAGTTTACTCACTATATATCATCGTGCTTGTCTATTGCAGACGATACAATTAAAAAATTACACCATGATGGCGGTGAGAGCAAGTGAAACGGATGTTCGAGCTGCGATTGATGCCGTAAGAAGGTCACACAATGAGGGGATCTTAGCAGTTGCTGCTATAAATGGCCCCAAGTCTGTTGTAGTATCCGGCGACTCGGACTTGATCAATCGGTTGCTTGAGTTGCTAAATGTGTCCTCAAAGAATCTTAATATCCCCATAGCATTTCACTCGCCGCTGTTGCACGAGATAGCAGAGGAATACAGACATGTATTGCAACTGCACTGCCAAAAGAGTGGCATCACCGCAGACGGCAGCAGCATTCCTCTGGTATCCTGCTTGTCAGGGAAGTCCTTCGACCAAAAGTATTACCAAGACCTCCCGCAGTACTTCATAGACCAGCTGGTGTCTCCTGTTCTGTACATGGACTGTGTTTCGACTCTTCACCGGGACCACGGTGTAATTGTGTTTGTTGAGATCGGACCAGAGGACATGTTGTCTAAACTTGGACCTCAGTGCTTGCAAGGCGACACTCGTTGGATAGCTTCCCTGCTACGCGGGGTAGACAGTGCCGCTTCATTCAACACAGCCTCGCTTACCCTTCGCAAAAACAGTAAAATTGCCTCACGCAACGGGCGCGAGTACAGCCCGCAGTCATACCCTTGGCGTAACTTGGATTATTCTATTCAGAAAGTGAGTGTAGTCCGCGAAGGAGAGAGCAAAGAATCTCTTGCTGCGGAGCTGCTGCAGATAATAGCAAAGACTACTGGTTATGCAGCTGACCATATAGGTGTAAGCACGTCACTGACAAATCTCGGTATAGATTCGTTGTGTGCATTGGCAATACGCAACGAAATTGTCGCGCTGCTGCAGTCTAAGTACCAAGTGAAGAACATCGACTCGGTCCCGTACACAGTGATTTTCATGCATTCGTCAGTGTCGAGCCTGGTGTCGTACATTGAAGCGGAATACTTGTTGAAAACTGGCTCAACCAAGTGTGCAAGCGACGGCAACAGTCTACTTGAAGATAGTTTTGACGCGACCTCCATGCAACAAGCTATGTTGTACCACCACTTCGCCGACTCTTCCATGCTATCGTTTGTAGAAACTTTCGCCTGGAATCTCTGCGGAGATGGTCGTAATTTCAGTATTGATGCATTCTACTTCGCTTGGAACAGACTGATACGTCAGCACCCGATCCTCCGATCAACATTTAGCACGGAATCCAAGCAACCGACGCAGCAGATTTGGAGCCCTGACTTTTACACCAGTTTTGACGTGCACGAATGCCCTTGGTTCAGTGTTAGCGATGACGTTGCTGTCGATGAAAACAGTTTAATTACCGAGTCAAGAAAAGCATTTGCTCGGACCTTCGACCCATGCACACCGCTGCTGCTGTTCAAGGTGACCGTCTGCCGTCAGGAAAAGGTGACTGTGTTGTTCAACGTGTACCACGCATTACTAGACGGCTGGTCGATGCAAATTATATTGAGATCGTTGCAAAAATCATACAGCGATTTCGTCGACAACAAGCCAGAGCAGGCAGTCGCCGTGGCGCCGTCATTTTCTAACTACTCGCGTTTCGAACGGCAGATTCTGTCGGAAAATTCGGTTTATGGCGCCAAATTGTGCGATTTTTGGTATAGTTTATTGAAAGATTGGGATGGTCGACCTAACGGTGTCGCGAATATGCCGGAGTTGGTTGTAGATGTTGCAGATGCTGAGGTCAGACGGTGTCAGGACGCCTTATTACCATGGAATCTATTGGAAGAAGTCGCATGCAGGTGTTCTGTTACTGTTGCATCGCTTGCACATAGTGTTTGGTGTCTACTTTACGCCAGTATTGTCGAATCCGGCGCAAATATGATCATGTATGGATCCACCGTAGCAGGTCGCTCGCCTTTACAAGTCGAGGATATTCTGGACATCGTGGGACCGATCGTCAACACAGTCCCAATATACGTCCCAACGTTTACAGGCGAAAACACTAACGATTTATGCGCTTACATCAAGCGAATCCACACGTCACTACTGAACATCTATGATTTCGAGAATTTGCCGCTTGCAACGATTCAGAGCTTGGCTAAAAAAGGAAAGTCCAACGCGCAACGACTTTTCAATGTGATTTTTGACTACCAGCATAACAACTGGGACACGAAGCTACACGGGGACATCTCCATGCAGAACTCCCGACTCGTCGATCGCATCGGGTGCGCGCTTTCTGTCCGGATTATCAAAGTGAAAAGCATCGCAAGCAATGAAGTTACTATGCAAATGTTCGCGACTTCAGAATGTCGCGCATTTGATGACGTTTTCTTGGCGTCTCTCGTGCGAGAGTACAAAGGCTTGATGCAAAAGGTGACCGACATAGTTTTAACCAACCAAACTATGTCGATACCGAAACGCGTTGAATTAAATCCTAGCCGAAGCTTGAGAAATATCTCGTTGCCGACCGTTTTCCACTGCTCATCCCCGCGGATTGTGTACATCGGCAAAATAGCCGCAGATAATCAGTGCATTTTCCGCGATAGGAAACAAGCAGATATTCCTTACCTTCTAGCCGCCATGTTCGCATCCAGCGTGTACCGATTCCACCGAGGAGAGCCGTTCCACATGTTACTGAATCGCTTCCAGGATTCGGAAGTAATTCAAGTCGCTGATCCGAAACAAAGTTCCACTTTTCTAGCGTTTTGCGAATCACTGATCCAATCACCGGCGCATGCTGTGGAAGCGAAGTCGTGCGAGTTAGACCTTCAATTGCACCTTCATCGCAAAGACGACAGCTGCGTTGACAGTGATTCCACCAGCGGAAAGGTCGTATCGACCGTCGCTTTCGATGATAAAGACTTTGTGATCCATGTCAGGATCAATTCTTCGGACATTCCAGATGAAGTCATCCAAGGCATATGCGACACTTACCAGTTCTTGCTGGATTCGGCATGTTCAGCAGATCCTAACTTTTGGAATTTATCGTTGTCGTCGATATTAAAAGACCCCGCGCCTATTGAGTCCGATCGAGCGCCCGTCGTCGTGAGTAACCGCACTCTTCATCAAGGTGTCCTGGACGTAATAGCTAACGACAATCTAGATAATAATCGCACTGCGATTGTGTATGTGGATGACTCTGGCGCACGGCAGTGCATCAGTTACATGGACTTGCACGCCAAGTCGACTAACATCATGAACAGCATCAACGCTATCGTCGAAGCAAGAAGGTCGCAACAGGAAGAGATCGTGGTGGCCGTTGTCATGGAGAAGGGCTGGGAGCAAGTGGTCGCAGTGCTGTCGATACTTCGAGCTGGCTGTGCATATTTACCTATAGATGCTCATCTGTGGCCCGAGCAGCGAGTGCGGCAAGTGCTGGAGCTGAGCAATACTGCCTTAGTGCTGTGCCAAGCGAAGCTATTGTCCCAGTCATCGTATGCATGGATGAGCGGATTGAAGATACCGGTGATGGATGTGAATGCGATATCCTCCGTAGCTCTAGATGTATCTACCTCGGCAGCATCATCAGTAGCACAGGACGACGCCGTGAGATGTGTATCGGACTTGGCGTACCTGATTTATACGTCTGGATCAACAGGCGTTCCTAAAGGGGTGTGCTGCCATCATATCGGCGCAGTGAATACGATAGTAGACATCAATGAGCGCTTTGATGTCAATGAGAAGGACAGAGTACTTGCGCTGTCGTCGCTGAGTTTCGACTTGTCAGTGTATGACATATTCGGCTCGCTGAGCGTGGGCGGGTCTCTGGTGTTGCCGAGTCGCAGTAGTATTTCACCTCCTAATCCAAGTGTATGGTTTGACTTGGTGCTGTCGGAGCAGATATCAGTGTGGAATACAGTGCCAGCTTTCATGGACCTCCTAGTGAGTCATGCCGAGTTCACGGGAAGCAGACTTCCAAAGTGCCTGCGACTGATAATGATGAGCGGCGACTGGATACCGATAACCTTGCCTAATAGGATTCGCGCAGTGAGCGAGTGTAAGGACATACGCATAGTAAGCTTGGGCGGCGCCACGGAAGCTGCGATATGGTCTAACTATTACGAACTGACGACGATAGGATTGGGCATCCCCGACGGGTGGAGCAGTGTGCCATATGGCATTCCGCTACGTAATCAAAGTATGTTGATCTTGAATGATCGCATGGAGCACTGCGAAGTGTGGGTCACAGGATCCATTTACATCGGCGGTGTAGGTGTAGCTCACGGATACTACAAAAACGCTGAGCGCACTGCGTACCAGTTTGTGTCGCATCCAGTAACAGGAGAAAAGCTCTTTCGAACTGGCGATTTAGGTCGCGTGCGACCAGGGGGACTGATCGAGATACTAGGCCGCGAGGACTTGCAGGTGAAAGTGAATGGCTTTCGCATCGAGCTCGGGGAGATTGAGAAGGTGTTGAGCGAGCACGCTAACGTTATATCACCTGCAGTATCTGTGCATCGTAATGTGCTCTGTGCGTATCTGAAGCTAGTAGACAGCAGTACGCAGGCGGAGACGATAGAGCAGCTGCAAGTACTATGTCGCGAGAAGCTAGCTGAATATATGATGCCTCAGCACTTTATAGTGTTGAATGAGCTGCCGTTGAGTCCAAATGGTAAGTTGATGCGGGAC
>JACCDO011200355.1_pt1 | contig 22046 bp, 18 predicted proteins | sample 7446101 | NCBI WGS metagenome assembly JACCDO01 (sample SAMN15323440, study PRJNA562643) | freshwater metagenome | isolation source: river surface water | place: USA:Blue River Watershed | collected 2017-08-16
AAAGAAGAACATCAAGTCAATTTGACACGTCTGCAGGGAGCAGGCTACAGTGTCACTACTCAATAACGGCTGAGAAATTACTCTCAATAAGGAAAGGTAGGCCGCCAATGAAGAACAACACAACCGAAACCCGCAGTGGAAATAAAAGACAGAAAGTTTTTCTCCACTACATAACAGCGTCAGTTCTACTGACAATGACAGCAAGCGCTGTGACCTCAACAACTGAGTCCGTAGCGTATGCAATGCCTCCAGGCGGAACCGTTCCGTCTGCAGCAAAAGTCCAGGTTGCTCCAGCAACACTGGACACCATACTTGGAGCTCGACCAGTTACTCTGCGTGAGTACTCGCTCGAACTTCAGGTAGACACACTAGAAGACAAGCTCGAAAAAGCTGACGAACGAATCGACCAAAAAATCGAAGAGATCGAAACTGAGTTCGAGAAGTACGAAAACGTAGACGCGCTTATTAAAAAGCTCCACACATATGTTGGAAAGTCTCCGTACGTTCTTTCTGGTGTTGGACCGACAGGATGGGACTGCTCAGGTCTTGTCATGTGGTTCTACAAACAGTACAAGGGTTACTACCTTGAGCACCGCGCATCGGCACAGGCCAATGGCGGAGAAGTAGTAGACGCCCCTATTCCAGGTGACATAGTCGCATTCACCTACAACGGATCTAAGAGCGCATACCATGTAGCTATTTATGTTGGTGGCGGTTTTATGATCCACGCAAAGAACCGTGGCGAGGACACCGTTCTTGAATCGGTCGACAAATTCGCAGGAAAAAATAACAAGGTTGCATATATCCGCTACTAGTGTTATGCTAGCGGTATGAATTTTGAAACCTTGATTCCGACCGTCGGATGGTTAGTGGTCGTAGCGATCATTGCAGCACCAGTTGTAACTCGCACAATCACTAACCTCCGTACGGCTCGACGCATTCGCCAGCACAAGAAGACCCTTCCTGGACCTCTACTTGGTGTTGTATACCCTGAGCACAAAAACTCAACCATTTACCGCACTAACAGAGAGGACTAAACGTGCGCTTATATCTTTTCCTACGTTCCATTATCTGGACTTCCGTCCTTGCTGCCACCTTCGCTACTGCTTCCGTAATATCGGCGTTTACTGTGAGCGCCCTGGCAATCCCACTCGGATTAGCTGCAATCACTTTTGCAATTCTGTCTCCGCGCAGAACTGACTACTAATGCAATTTCAACTAGAACTACAAGACATAGCTTTCCACTTAATAATTGCACTTTCAGCTCTCCTGCTTCTAGGATTCATAGTGGCGTCTATTGCGTTCCTGCTGATAGTTTTAGGGACGCCAGATGACTTCAATGATGTTGACATCCAAGGAAAACCAAATAAAGAGAAAGACCGATGACACAATTGCTGCCAAAGCCCCGTACCCTGACCGTTCAGAATTATGACGACTTCAGGGACATCCTCCCGACAAGCGGACTATTTGACATGACCGACTGCGCCGTAGAGATCTGGTGCCCAGAGCATGCTGAAACTGATGAAGTTCAGCGAATGGTTGCACTGATCGAATCTATGGTTCACGTTACAGACGTTCGAATTGGATCCGACATAGAAAATTTGACATCCGAAGACTACCGTGTTGTAATTATCGAAGATAGAAACAACATTGGTAAGAAGCGCTTCACCCGATAGCCAAAGCACAAAGAGAGAAAAATGACTACCACAAGCGACGACAAAAAGTACATCAAAAAGAATCAACGCCTACCAGACAGCATTAACGCGCAGTTCGAGCTGATCACGGATAATTTCCGCAGAGACCGCCTAATTCGAGAGCTGGTTGACGCTAACTGGACATATGAAGCGATCTCGAATGCCTCGGGCCTTACCCGTGAACGCGTTCGCCAGATTTCTAACTCTGCTGCGAAGTTGCCAGCGGATCTGATCGGCCCGCTTGAGGTAGAAATCCCAGAACCTCCAGTTGCCATTGAAAAGCAGCCACGCGAGTATATCGAGCCAAGCCCAGAGACCCTTGCACGTCTACTAGAGCTTCAGCCTTACGCTCAGCAGGTTCGTGCAAACGGATCTAAGTACCGCGCTGAAGGTGAAGAGTACACAGCATTGCTTAACTATGCTCGCACAGTTGAGAAGGTAACCCTTTACCGTCTAGCGAAGCGCCTAGGAATTACTCATGGTGCCATTCGCTTCCGCTTGGCTCGCTACGGATACATTCAGCCGAAGACTGCAAAGTCTAAGGTTTACCAGCCAATCATCCAAGAAAATCGTGCACTCAAGGAGGAAAACTAAATGCAAGAACTGATTGACATGTACAACAAAGACATACAGCAAGAAAACTTTGGACTATTAGTTGCCGCTAGAGTGAACCAGATTCTTTCTGGCAAAGCAAAGGTTCTAGAATTCGAAAAGATTGGTGGCATTTACTACACCAATGAACAGAATGACTTATTGTTCGCAGATGTAATTGCGCGAGCAGTATGCGCCAACCTAGAACGAGGAGAGGAATAAATTGGCAGAAGAAAAGTGCCCAGTTCCGCACGGAGCGTCTAACGTTACGGGAACTACCAACACAACTAAGTGGTGGCCAGAGCAGCTAACAACTGATGCGCTGACTCACAACTCTGAGAAGAGCGATCCTTACGCAGATGACTACGTAAACTACAAGAAAGAGTTTGCAAGTCTGAACCTGGACGAGGTTAAAGCCCACATTACCGAGGTTATGAAGACCTCGCACCCTATGTGGCCAGCAGACTACGGCCACTACGGCCCATTCTTTATTCGCATGGCTTGGCACAGTGCGGGAACTTACCGTGCAACTGATGGTCGCGGTGGAGCAGGTCAGGGTCTACAGCGTTTCGCGCCTCTTAACTCTTGGCCAGACAACGTCAACCTTGATAAGGCACGCAGACTGCTTTGGCCAGTGAAGCAGAAGTATGGACGCAAGCTCAGCTGGGCTGATTTGATGATCCTTGCGGGTAACGTTGCGCTCGAGGACATGGGCCTTAAGACTTATGGATTCTCTGGCGGACGTGAAGATGTCTGGGAACCAGACAACACTTACTGGGGTTCAGAGACCGAGTGGCTAGCAAACAAGCGTTACGACGAGTCACGCGATGCAGAAACTCTTGAAGGTCCTCTTGCTGCAGTTCAGATGGGCCTTATTTACGTAAACCCAGAAGGTCCAGACGGTAACCCAGACTTCAAGCTGGCTGCTGCTGACATCCGCACGACATTTGGCCGTATGGCCATGAACGACGAAGAGACTGTTGCTCTTATCGCTGGTGGTCACGCTTTCGGTAAGACTCACGGTGCTGGTGACGCAAGCCAGGTTGGCAAGGAGCCAGAGGGTGCCCCGATTCACCAGGCTGGTCTCGGCTGGGCTAACTCACAGGGTAAGGGCCACTCGGAGGACACAATCTCCAGCGGTCTTGAAGTCACTTGGACTCCAAACCCAACTCAGTGGGATAACGACTACCTCAAGATGATTTACGAGTACGATAAGTGGGAGCTAGAAGAGTCTCCAGCTGGTGCCAAGCAGTGGAAGCCAGTTGCAGACGAGATTCACCTGGCTCCTCACTCTCACACGAACGAGTACGTAGAGATTCGCATGCTAACCACTGACCTAGCTCTACGTTTTGGTGACGAGAAGTACGATGCTATCTGCCAGAAGTTCCTTGCAGACTTCGACTACTTCTCGGATGTATTCGCTCGTGCATGGTTCAAGTTGACTCACCGCGACATGGGACCACGCGCACGTTACATTGGTGCGGAGGCTCCTGGCGAGGATCTAATCTGGCAGGACCCAATCATCGGGCCAACTTCTGTTCAGAAGATCTCGGCTCCCGAGCTTTACCTCCTCAAGGCTGGAATCCTGCAGGCAGTAAACTCTGACCCAGCACTTGCTACTAAGTTGATTCGTACTGCTTGGTCTTCGATCTCTAGCTTCCGTAACTCAGACAAGCGCGGTGGTGCCAACGGTGCACGCGTTCTTCTTGAGCCGCAGATTAGCTGGGAGTCGAATGACTCGGCCGAGATCAATGAAGTAGTAGGAATTCTGGAGAGCATTGCAACCACTACTGGAGTTCAGCTAGTTAAGTCTGACCTGATTATTCTTGGATCGAACGTTGCTATCGAGCGTGCAGCATCTATGGCTGGCATCTCGGGCGAAGTTCCATTCGATAACTGGCGCACTGACACTACTCAGGAGTGGACTGACGTTGAGTCATTCAACTACTTGAAGCCTCTAGCTGATGGATTCACTAACTGGATCCCTGAAGGAACTGAGGATGTTGCAGAGCGTCTACTACTTGAGAAGGCAGCCCTACTTGGTCTGACTCCTCCAGAGATGACAGTTCTTGTTGGTGGTCTACGTGTACTAGGTGTAACTCACGGTAACACCAAGCACGGTGTTCTGACCGAGAACCCTGGTGTTCTAGATAACTCCTACTTCCGCAACCTCTTGGACATCAACATCGCTTGGGCTCCAAAGGCTGACCAGAAGGGCGTCTACGGTTCGCACTCTTACTTCAATGGAGAGCGCAAGTGGACTGCTACCCGCGCAGACCTAGTCTTCGCTTCGAACTCAGTTCTACGTGCACTAGCTGAAGTTTACGCTTCAGATGATGCCCTAGAGAAGTTCGTTGACGAGTTCGTTTGGGTCTGGTACAAGCTAACAGAGCTAGATAGATTCTAGTAAGCTAGACACGAAGGCGCGGGCTTTGGATCGGGAGTACTCGATCGGGCCCGCGTCTTTCATTTCTTCCACACCTGTGTTAGAATTTAAATCCCCCCAACCAGTAAGGATCAACTATGCTTTCCCAGTTAGTACGAGAAGCATCTAAGGATGCTCACGTTGCAGCTGAGCGCAGTCCATTTATGGTTGCTCTGATGAAGGGTGGTCTACCCTCAGAGGCATACTTTGACTATCTAGCTCAGCTAGCTCCAATTTACGAAGCCATTGAAAAATGGGAAGGCAATCTGCCTTTCTTCGACCGTCGCCTTGACCGCTTCGAGCGTATCATCTCCGATCTTGAATACATCGGAACCAGGATTGTTTTAAACGAAACTATTAAATACGTTCGCCACATCAATTCCCTCATTGAAAAGCACGACGAGGTACGCCTGCTTGCACATCACTACGTTCGCTACCTTGGTGATCTCTCGGGAGGTCAAGCTATTGGCGCACTAGTTGCTCGCAATCTTTCGATTCCACCAAACTTCCTATCCTTCTACGACTTTGACGACATCGGTGATCGCGTTCGCTACAAAGAAACCTACCGCGAGAATCTAGACACTTTAATTGCTCCAGAGGACTACCAGAAGTTTATTGACGAAGCCATTATTGCCTTCGAGTACACCAGAAAGATTTTTTCCGCTCTGGACGAAAAATGGCCAACAAATAGATAAATCCTGTGCTAGGATAATTCCAACAGCGATCTGACGGGAGAGCTGGAGTATGGCTGAATAACCTGCAAAGCTATATGGGGCAGGTAAGGCACTGGCGGATCTTAGCGGATCGTTTTAGCGGACAAACGTCAGGTGGGCTCAAAAGCGGATCTACTGGAACCGTAATAGCTAGGCCCTGGTGGTAAAAGGCATTCCACCTATTCACTATAAACACCCTGGAACAAGCTCGAAAGAGTGCCAGGGTGTTTTATTTTTACTTGCATTTTTATCGAATAAGATGTAGTCTTTCACAATGACTAGATGGGCTTACGGACTTACCCCCACAGAAGAGGCACTTGCCTGCAGCGTCGGATTCCTTAGACAGCAGCCATATCTTGGCGCACCAGAGGCAAACCGCAGATACTCCGAAGGAGATATGTGGGAGACCTGGCAACACACGATGACAGTCATGTCTGAGATCGCGTTCGCTAGGATGCTTGGTATAGAGGATTTCTCCCCATCTGTAAATACCCGTAAGGGCGAACCAGATGTCGGCGTTTGGGAAGTTCGCTATAAGTTCACTGACGGTGGTTTGAAAGAACCAACACTACGTTTCAGCGGAGATGTTGACAGACTAAACTCTCCATATGTACTGCTAACTGGTGGACCAGAGAAGAAGATTATTCGCAGTGCAATCAATGACTACAGAACCCCAGACTTTGTTGCTCATGGTTGGTGCTATCCGAATGAAGTTCTGCGTCCAGAACTAATTAACGGAGAAGAAAATGGAAAGCCGACTTATTTGGTACCAGTTTCTGCTCTACGTTCAATGTCTGAGATAGAATAGTCCCATGGGTAAAAGCATGATGGAGCAGCTAGCAGCGCTCCCCGAAGAAGAACGCAACATGATACTTGCGGGCATGGATCCAGAGGCATTAGTTTGGGACTGGTCCGTTTGGGGGCGTCCAGAGCAGTTTGCCCCGCAAGGTGATGACTGGAATGTCTGGCTTGTTCTTGCAGGTCGTGGTTTTGGTAAGACTCGCCTTGCATCCGAATGGGTGCGCGAGGAAGCTAAATATACAACCGAAGGCCAGCGCCGTTTTGCACTCGTTGCGCGTACCGCAGCTGACGTACGTGACGTTATCGTTGAAGGTGAATCTGGAATTATTAATATTTCCCCCCCTTCTGAGAAGCCGCATTACGAGCCTTCAAAGCGTCGTCTAACTTGGCCTAATGGAAACACCGCAACACTCTTTACCGCTGATGAGCCTGACTCGCTCCGTGGTCCTCAGTTTACTCACGCCTGGGGTGATGAGATTGCAGCTTGGCGTCAAACTCCAGATGCTGCAGGTATGACCGCGTTTGATAACCTTCGAGTTGGTACTCGTCTCGGTAGAAACCCGAAGTTGATTTGTACTACTACACCAAAACGTGTCCCCCTTCTTTACAAACTTATTGAAGAGTCTCGAACTGATCGACCTGGCGGTGCAAAAGTCGTTGTGACTAGAGGTTCGACTCTAGATAATGCTGGAAACTTGTCTCAGGCATACTTGGATACCATTACTGGCGTTTATGAAGGCACTAGCCTTGCCCGCCAGGAGCTTTATGGTGAGATGCTAGATGACGTTGAAGGCGCTCTTTGGAATGAAGAGATGGTCGAATCTGCACGCGAAATGATTTATCCACCAGCAACCCCACTTCGTGTTATTGGTGTTGACCCATCCGTTGCTGAAAACCCGCGAGATGAATGCGGAATTGTGGTTTGCGCAGCTACGGCGGAACATGATTTATACAAACGCAACGCTTGGGTGCTCGAAGACGCGACAATTCACGGCTCTCCTGATACTTGGGCGCGAAAAGTTGTTGAAATGGCCCGCAAATGGGGATGCCCTGTTGTTGCTGAGGTCAACCAAGGTGGTGCATTGGTTAAAAATGCTATTCTTTCGATCGATCCGACCATTAAAGTCTTAGAAGTGCACTCAAAGTATGGAAAAGCACTGCGTGCAGAGCCAGTTGTGCTCGCATATGAGCAGCAACGTGTTCACCACGTCGGATATTTGCAAGATTTGGAGTCTCAGATGTATTCTTGGATCCCAGAAAGTGCCTCAAAGTCGCCTGACCGTGTTGATGCACTGGTTCACGCACTCACTGCGCTCCTAATTAAGCCACCTCCAGGCTTTTCTGGCGGTAAAATCCGTGCAAAGAGCTTTGCAGATCGTAAATTGGGCGTTGTAAACCCAAATAATCGACCTGCAGGACGTATTTTTAGGGTGAAATAGTGAGAGTAGTACTTGACCGCTTTCCGTGCCACCTAGCAGCTATTGGGCCTGGTAAAGTCGACGACGTAACCAAAATGAGAAGCTTCGAGCCTACTCCAGGCTCTAATTATCTTGAAATTACCCGAGTTATTGTCACTGATACACATGTTGTGGTCGCAAAAGATGGTAATGATGGACCGCAGATCGTATTTCGGGAAGAATACGAGACGTTTATACCGTCTAAGGAACCCACAAAAGACTCTTTTGTTGTCACAACCTCGGGTAAGATGCTAGCATTCAAGAAAGATACGGGTTGTGGTTGCGGTTCCCGCCTTCGTGGGTGGAATCCATACAACACTTTAGGCTCTATAAAGGATTAAATTGGGAATTGACGCAGTTACGTTATTGATTTTGGCACTTGCTGCCTATAGATTGACCCATTTAGTGACCACAGACGCAATTGCTGATGGTTTTCGTACAAAAGTGTGGAAAAAGTTTCCACCGAACACAAAAATTGGATACTTAATTACATGTAATTGGTGTACTGGATTCTGGGCATCAGTTTTTATAGTTATTTTCTGGTTAACTTTACCCGTAGTTGCTACTGTGGTATCATTAGTGTTGGCTATTTCTGCTTCGGTCGGGCTTTTGTCAGTCTGGATTGAACGATAACAGGTAGGAGCCCGTCTTGGGTATTTTTAAGAAAGAAAACGCAAAGCCGAGTGAGACTCGCAGAAATGTGCGTGCTTCAGCCCCAAAGAACGCTACTCGTGTTGCACCTGGCATCTCAGTTGACTCTTTTGGCATTGTTTATGCTGAACCTCAAGTTTTTAACACACCTCGCCCTCTTACAGCTGCTGCTGCTCAGGTAAATCTGAACGATAAAGGTGAAGCCGAGCTATTTAAAGCTCGCCGTCAGTCAGCTTCTACCTCATGGCAGACTGAAGCCTGGGAATACTACGACTCGATTGGCGAAATCAAGTACGCATTCAACCTAGTTGCCTCTGTTGTCTCTCGTATTCGCCTATATGCTGCTGCTGTAAACAATCCAAACGAGGCTCCAGCCCCTATCGAGGACGTTTCTAAGGTTGATTCTCGTCTTTCTGCAGCTGCGCAGCGTGCACTTGACCGTCTAAGCTCTGCATTTGGTGGACAGGCTGGTCTTCTCAAGGATGCAGCTCTAAACATTCAGGTAACTGGTGAATGCTACCTAGTTCAGGTTCCAGAGCGTATTGGCTCGGGGCTACCAGAGAGCTGGGACATTCGTTCAGTAGACGAACTGCAGGTTGACTCAAAGGGTAACTACATCATCAACCCACGCCGCGATGTCGGTAATGGTGGAATGATGTCTCAGGGCAATCGTGAGGCTATTGCACTTCCTACAAAGGCATTTGTTGGTCGTATTTGGCGCTCACACCCACGTTATAGCCAGGAAGCTGACTCGTCGCTTCGTGGATTACTCGACCTCTGTGCTGAGCTCCTACTTCTAAACCGCACCTTCCGTGCAACTGCACGTTCGCGCCTCAACGCTGGTGCTCTTTACTTACCAGACGGTCTTTCAGTAGCGGCGTCTCCAGATCCAGACTACCCCTACGACGAAGACGGCAACTACAACGAGACTTACACTCCAGAAGAGGCTGCTGACGACTTCGAAGACCAGCTGATCGATGCGATGACCACTCCGATTAAGGACGAGGACTCAGCTTCTGCAGTTGTTCCTTTGATCATTCGTGGTCCTGCTGAACTTGGCGACAAGATCAAGCAGTTCAAGTTCGAGCGTTCATTCGACCCAGCCCTTGCCCAGCGTGCAGATCGTGTACTAGAGCGCATCATGCAGGGTCTAGACGTCCCTAAAGACGTCGTGACGGGCTTAGCGAACGTTAAGTACTCTAACGCTCTTCAGATCGATGAGGCCCTCTACAAGGCGCACATCGAGCCTCTGATGCTTCTTATCGTTGACGCATTGACAGTGATGTACTTGCGTCCATACCTGGTTGCAAATGGCTACTCTGAAGAAGAAGTTAAGCAAGTTTGTATCTGGTATGACCCATCACTAGTTGCTACTCGTAACGACCGCGCTGCGGACGCAGACATGGGCTTCGACAAGATGGCAGTTTCATATGACGCATGGCGTCGTGCTCATGGATTCTCGGAGACCGATGCCCCAGACCCAACTGAGTACGCCCTTCGATTGATTATGAACAAGGGTATGGTTAGCCCAGAGCTGACCGAGTCAATGCTTGGTGCAGTTGCTCCAGAACTTATGCAAAAAGTTCGCGGACAAAATATGCAGCAAAGTGGAGCACCAATCCCTCCTGAAGTTGATCAGCTATTGCAGAGCGGGACGACTGATGCCGCTCCGTCTACTGAAGCGCCAGCTCCAGGACTAGCAGAGCCAGAGGCATAACATGGAAAGCAGCAAGATGGACGTGGCGCAGAAGCTAGCAGTATTGCTATCTGATGTAGTCACTGCAAAATTCATTCTTCAGGGATATCACTGGAACGTAATGGGTCCAGACTTTGGAGAGTATCACGAGTTCTTCGGAACCATATACAGCGATGTAGACGGTTCGGTTGACGACCTAGCAGAGAACATCCTTAAAGTTGGATTCCCTGCACCATACCTTCTTGCAGACTTTGTAGAAATGTCATGCATCAAAGAAGAGCGTCAGGATGGATCATCCAGCCAGTTCTTACTTCAGTCAGCACTACGTGTGATGGAGCACTTGTACGACTGCCACGAAGAGGCATTCCGCGCTGCTAACCACTGCAATCTTCAGGGTCTTATGGACTTCTTGGCAGCACGCATGGACATGTACGCTAAATGGATTTGGCAGATTAAGGCATTTTTAGGGGTTCGCTAATGGAATACATTGAGAAAGTAATTCTTGCCACTGGAGGCGCTGCAGCCCCAGAAGAGATTCTTGTTGAAGAAGAGATCATCGAGCCAGAGGTCGACGAGACCGAAGCCGCACTCGAAAAGACTGAAGATGACCCGTGCTGGTCTGGATACATTCAAATTGGTATGAAGGAGAAAAACGGTAAGTCAGTTCCTAACTGCGTACCATCAGCTTCTGCTATTGATTTTGTTATTTCTGATCTAAATACTGGTTATGGTAGTTCTAGACAGGTAACTAGTGATGTTGCCTACTCGATCGCTAGAAACGCATACGAAAAGTATTCGTACTTGGAGAACGACAGCATTGCAATGCACTCGGCTATCCTATGGGATGTACACACATATGCTGAGTATGCATTGAATGGCACTATCGAGGACGGGATCGATTTGTCTGAGTATGCCGAGCACCTACCAGCTGGCCACCCAGCCACAGAATCATCACTAGCAGCCTCGGCTGTGTGGATTGCAGGGGCTCCCGAGCTAGACAACTCTGGTAGAGAAGCTCTAGTTAACGCATTCAGCGAGGATAGTGACTACGTCAAGGCTCTCCACTCAAGCACTAGAATTAGAGCCATGATCTCAAGCGGTGCACTGTCGCAATCGACACTAGGGTATATACAAAACCTCTCAGATAGATACTCTAAAGTCAACTAAATAGTAGTAGGGTAAAATTTTAATTAGATTTTTCTCACACATGTAAAGGATTTTTATGTCCAACGAGCTGCGCCAAAAATTAGATGCCATTATTGCTGGTATCGGATTCAATGATGGTGCTAACAAGGGCTTCTGGAGAATCCAGCCTCGCGACGACGAGGGTCAGTGGATTGAGATGGGTGCAGACGTACTCTTCCGCTTTAGAACTGGTAAAGGCAACCTTGTAGTTGCAACCGAGCGAGGCGTCTATGTTGGCCCAGCTGGTCGTCCTGGTTACGCTCGCGTTATGATCGCAAAGGACACTGCTTCTGGTCTAAAGGCTGGAGTCTACGAGCTAGAGTCTAGAAACCTTCAGCAGTTCAAGGCAATTATTCCTAACGCTAATGGTAAAAAGTCTGGTCAGCGACTAGATAAGTTTGGTAAGCCAGTAGAGACATTGGAAGACTCTAAACTTCCTGATCTGCAAAATCTTCTGGCTGATGCAAAGCCGATCACTAAAGAAGATCAGCGTCTAGCTAAGGGTGACTTGACCCCTGCAGAGCGCTCGGCCGAGGCAGATGGTCGCAAGAACTCTCCTATTGCTGATATGCCAGCAGGTTTTGAATCCGACAACCCAGACGAAGCTGCGAAGCTACTAAAAGATTCTGGCATTGATCCAGCGGAATTTGATAAAGCATCTACTGCTAATAATGACCCTATTGCAGAGATCATGGCAGACGTTGCCTACAACGGTGATACCGATGTAAAGCTAGATGATCTGCTCAAGGGTGACTCTCTTGCTTTAGCGAGAGAAGCTACTAAGAAGAAGGTCCCGTTCGACATCGACCCAGGTGACATCATTCTGGGTGAAGACGGTAGCGAGAAGACTGTACTTGATATTAGATTTGGTAATAGTTCCACTAATACACCTGCAAGAATAAAAGTTCAGAATAGCGATGGTAGCGTAGAAGAGCTTACCCCTGCCATGAATGACAGACTAGATGTTGTCACTGGACGACGTGGTCGACCAATCAGACCAGCTGCACCAGAGAAGCCATCTACTACTCCTGATACCGCAGCGCCAGAGTCGAAGGATGCACCTGACGCAGAGGACTCTGCTGACTCGACTATTGGCGAGACAGACTCTGTTGATCTAGTACCTAACGCTGTTCCAGGTCTTCAGCCTACAAACTTCCCTCCCCAGGATCGAATGGATGACGGCTCTGAGTTCAGCCTGCCTACGCTAAGCACCGAGCAGATCGATGCGGCTAGAAACATGACACTGGACCCTCTGCTTGATGCAGACGGCACCCCAGCCAAGTATGTAAATGAGAATAACCAGGTAGTTGACGCAGAAGACCCATTTGCTATGATGGCCGCTCTTGCAAAGATCTACCCTAACGCGAAATTTACTGAAGACGGTGCGCTAATTCTGCACCGCCAGCGCGACAAGGATGGCCGCATCTTTGAGCTACGCGCAAACAACTCTGGTAAAAAAGCAATCATCTACTCGATGCGCTGGACTGACCCTAATACTGGAGAATACAAAGAGTATCAGCACAAGGATGACCGCCACTCAATTAAGGCGCTTCTTCGTAAGGATAATGGCCCTCAGGATCTACTAGACCGTCTCCTGGGACGAGTAGACAACAACGGCAAAGACTGGGGACTACCAGAGAACTATAAGTTCGGTAACACTAAGTGGTCTCGCGGTGACAGCCTATTTAAGCGTCTTAAGTGGTTCATGTCTGGTACTGGCGACCGTAAGAAGATGGAAGAAGTTGGAGACAATGCTGTACGACTTGCAGAAGGTCGTCAGGCTGTCTACCACAAAGATGGAACCATCAAGAACAGCGAGATCCCTAGCCTTTGGGACGCGTTCAAGGAGTACTACAGCTCTGGCTCATCTTCAAGCGAGCGAGACATTGCAGCTAGAGAAGACCTCTACCACGTTCTCTACGGAGTATTTGGACGAATTGCCCTTGATGAGAAGTCTCATGCTAGAGCTAGACGTGCTATTCGCGACGAGTTCGCTAAGCAGTTTCCTAACAGATCAACTAAGGAAACTAGAGCTTTCAACGGCATCATAACTGCTGCTTCAGAGCGCATGCGTGGGATTTACCGCGAGCCTGATGCAAATGTTCGATCAATTAGATACGCATCTAAGGACAGAACTCGTGCAGTAGAGAACGGTATGACCGTAGAGTACACCAACAACGTTGGGGAGACTTCTATTGTTAAGGTTTCCAATCTAATACAGAACGTTACTGCAACCCCTGACAACGTAAATGGCACATACGACTATGGCGACTATGTAGTTATTAAGGATGCTAACGGAAACCAGATTAAGGTTAATGCTCTAAAGCTGAGAATCCTAGATGACCAGAACTCCGAGCTAACTGCATATAGACCTAACCTGAGAGGCGAGGCTCTAAGACAGCGTCGTATTGATCTAGGACTTTGGACTCCAGAAAATCCTCAGGGTATTCGTGAAAGAACTCCTTACCTGGGTGCTGGAGTCGGTACTGTAGTTTCTGACCCTCCTGCCCCGCCTAGATTGATTGATGACTTTGTTCCTGGTGAAATGCTATACAACAAAGAAGGAAAGCCGCTTGGAATTATTAGAGCTGTTAGACCAGTTACTGGTAAGAACGGTTCTAAGGGCTTAGCGTTCCTATACACTAAGGCTGATGGTACCGAAGGTCAAGCTTCATACTCACTTGGTACGGAGATCACACCAAAAAAAGCCTAGGCCCCGAACAGGGGCTCGCACTATTAAGACAAGTCGAGACTACTGGTGACTCAGACGATGAGTTCAATCTTCCAGCCGACTTCTGGGATGACGTCCCTGCTGAAATAAAGCCAGCTGCGTCTGCTATTCCAGAATTACTAGATGACAGCGAGCTTGTTAAGGCCTTCCCAGAATTGCAGCAGCTAGCCAAGTATGGCGGATCTACCCTAGAGGCCAACATCCAGGCTGCATCCATGAGATTCCGACTAATCACTGAAAGATCTGACAAAATACGCGTCAAGATCAGAAGCATGAATACTAGGGATCCATTCCTTGGAGCTAATTACAATGTAGATGACTTTAGCCCATTCGACTCTGGCCTGTCTGAATCTGATGTTGCCGTGCTATCTGCTGGACTAATAAGAAACTACAAAGCTAGGGCAACTACATCTAAGCTTCTTGGTGCAACATCAATATCTACGGCAAACGTCAAGTCCCTAGTTAACTTCCTACGATACGACGACCCTAATAAGTCAGTAGATGAGATGCTATCTGAGCGCCTAACTAATGGTGTATCTCTTAGCCCAAGACCAGGAGCCATCAGCTCTGTTGGTCGAGTTTACGTTCCATTTAAAGTAGAAGATGGAGTTATATCTCCTGCTGTTGACTTGTCTGGCTATAAACTATCGCTAACTCAGCTTGATGAGTTCACTAGAGGTAGAGACCTACCTTCAACATTTAAGCCAAATAGCATCACAGTTAGGGTAGCCCCTACTCAAGAGAACTTTGAAGCTCAATATAGGGCAATCTCTCCAACTGACAGGAACCTCAGTGGCACCCAGGGCGCTAACTTCGCACTTAGAAGCGACGGCAGTGAGGCCACGACTCGTGATCTAGGCTCTTCTATGTCAGACAAGAGCACCGTAATCCTGTTAAACCACGAGGTATCGCAGAACCAAAACTCTGAGTTCGGCGAAGGAAATTCCATAGCCGAAACATTAGCCCATGAATATGGCCACAGCGTTCACCGCAGCATGGGCCTAAACTGGGGGTACTCAGAGATTGATAACCCTAATCCTCTAACTGCAGAGTACGACTCTATCTTTAAGCAAGAGATTTCTTCTTATGGCAGCAACAACCCTAGAGAGCACTTTGCAGAATCATTCGCAAAGTATGTCTATACTGGAAAAACGTCTCCAGAGTTCGAAAAGTATCTAGAAGAGACTGCAAAATTCGGAAAGTTTGATCTGAACTCTCACATCCCTGAGATTTTCAGAGGAACCAACGCTAGATCTGGATTCTTGTCTCTAAACGATAAAGATCTGGGCGGATACACCATCAAACTGACAAGCTTCCAGAACTCGCTTGGATCTGAAAACGAAGCTGACTTGGCTCAAATGGCAAGATCAGCTGCTCAGAATGGAAGAATTATCACTGGCTCTGCTTCTTGGAGCGGAAATGTTTACGACCAAAATGGTAGAAGCGTTGGCGAGTTTACTCGAACCATGTATAGAGAGGCTGATGGGAAGATGTATATCTACCACAACCTGTTTAGAATGGCCCCTAGTGCTCAGGGTGATGGTTTTGGAACTAAGTTCATCGACGAGTCCTTCAAGCTATACAAAGACTGGGGGCTAGACCGAGTAGAAGTTACCGCTGGATTAGATAATGGACCTTACATGTGGGGTCTGATGGGCTTTGACTTCAAGAGTGAGACGGATAGAGAGTCCAAGCTGGCATATGCCAGAAGCTACTTGTCAGTTCTAACTAAATATAACGAGAAGAGTCAAGAGTATAACAGCATGACTCACGAGCAGGTTGCTACTGATATATTTAACCGATTCATCAAGTCTGGTGAATCTGATAGCCCTCAGGGTAGTATGAATGATAGAGTCTCGATAATGAGAATCATTCAAGAAGCTAGAGAGAATGGTTGGAATATCGATAACAACTTTATAGCTGAGATTGAGTACCTACTGAGCTTACCAACTAGCTCGGCGACTGCTCAGCGAATTGCAGAGCTAGGTAGAAGAAATAAAAAAGCTGGAAAAAAGATCTCTTCTATAGGTAGAATTATCATGATGAAACGCGGCTGGGGAGGAAGAAAGTATCTATAATGTCAAAACTAGATGATATTGCAGCTAAGCATAATAAAGAATATACCGATGCTCTCTTAAAGTACGCTACTACACGTAACCTACCTATGGATGTCGACTTGTGGCCAACAGACGAGCAGAACTCGTGGTTTGATGAGTCGGATGCTATGCTTAAGGCATACGACAAGGCAGTTGAAGAGTACCTAAAGTTACCTCTGGATAAGAGAGAGTCGGAGGACTGGTACATGATTGATATTACTTTAGACACAGTCGATGGCCCAGAGTATGAGACTATAGACATTAGAACAGTATCTATAGATAGACTGAAGAATATATGTCAGATGTTTCCGCGATACAATAGTTACTATTTCCAGAAGATAACTGATTCATTATAAATAAAAGTATGTTAAACTTATAGCTGGACGAGTCTAGCTATTAAAGGATTAGGATCGAATCGATATGGCTGAAGAGCAAACCTTTGATGTCTCGGCGTTACCAACTATTTATTTCTATGTAAATAAAAACACTTCCGAGGTCGAGTATGTCTCGATGTACACCATTTTCGGCATAACTGTAAGACCTAAGGGAAAAGCCTGGACCATGGGGACCAGAGATGATCTTCAGAAGTATTACGCACCAGAGTATGAAATTTGGTCATACGACTGGGACACAGAGGACGACACTCCAGGTAGCGGAGCTACCATCCACCCAGACTCGGAAGACGAATGGGACACTGAGCTCGTTCAGTCTTGGGGCCGTGGAGAAGACTTAACTAAGTCAGAAATTGAAGCTTCTTGTAGATTAGTAAATACGGGAGAATACATTACAGCTGAAGACGCAGCTAATATCCCTGGAGAAGCATAATTGTCAGATAGCAAAATGTATACAATTCCTGGCGGAGTCCAAAAGGAAGCAAAAAAAGCTCTAGAATGGCGAAAAGAGCACAAGCGCGGTGGAACACCTGTTGGCCTGAATACTGCTCACACCCTTGCAAAGGGTGGACAGATTGGCATCGAGAAGCTACGTCACATTGCTAAGTATTTCCCTCGTCATGAAGTTGACAAAAAAGGTAAAGGCTGGGCACCAGGTGGAGATAACTTCCCATCTAATGGCCGCATTGCCTGGGCTCTTTGGGGTGGAGATGCAGCATGGCGCTGGGCTGAGGCGATCGTAGATCGCGAGAACAAGAAGCAAGCTACAACTGCTGGCGGAGCTTATGGCTTTGTAGAGACTGAAGAAGACTACAACGAACTAGATGCATTTAAAATGGCCCATGAGCTCGACCCATATATGGGGCCAGAGTTTATGGCACGTATTCGTCTAGACAATTCTGGCATTGACCGACTCTACAAAGTAGAAGTTGATGGTCAGGTTTATCTTTGGGATGGGTCTGGCTGGGATAACATGGGACATGTAGACGGCGACGTTTACTCCTACGATGCAGCTCTTGACGACCATAGCGACGTTGTAGAGAAGACTCACGTTCTAATCGACCCTTCATCTGCGGTAATCATCTCTGCATTCATGCAAGAACGCCCTTTCGCGCCAGTTCTTCTACATGAAATTGACCCAGAAGAGACATCTCTAATGGAGCAAGGTCTTGCTGGAGAAGATTTCACCACCATTGATAGAGTAATCACTGCTGCTGGCGAGTCTCCTACTGATAGAGATGGAAATTACACTCCTGAAGAGCGATCATCCATCGCATCAAGCCAACCTAGAAACGCTAACGGAGAGTTCGTTAAGGTTGGCTCTAGAACTGTTGTTGCTGGAGACCGCGAACGCGGCTCGGGAACTATTGAGTCGGTTGATTACAAGACTGGCAAGGTCAAAGTACGACTTGACAGCGGTAAGAGCATCTCTGTAGATGCAAAGTATACTGAAGCTGAAGAGGATGTTGACGCTCCTACAGTTCTAAACAGAGACAATATGCCCCCTATCAACTTTGATGGCATTTTGGCAGAACCTAGAACTCCTTCAAATATGCCTAAGGCTCACTTGCCTGGCACTATGAAGCCTCTGACTCAATCAGACCTACACAACTTGATCTCTAATTACCCTAAGTTTGTAGAAAAGTCTCGTGCATCATACAAGCTTCACGGTGACAAGCCTAAAGGTCTTCAAGAGTATGATAAGAAGTTCGTAAAAGACCGCCATGGTCTGACATTTGCATCTGCCGAAGTTGGATTAGATTCTGTCTACACTCCAGATCAGTCTGACGTAGCTCCAAAGTATTTAGCTCTAGTTTCACCAGATGACCACTCAGCGGTTATGGATCTAGTTGCATTGGTCCCAGCTAGCGCGACTTCATCAGAGCCTGCAATTTTTGTCCGTGAAGACGGTAAATGGATCCCTAGTGATCAAATCCTTATGGACCTAAAGTCATCTGCCCCGCCTCCTGTGGTTGCACTTGACGACAAGGCAGTACTAAACGATGTACTACTTCAGGTGGACGATAAGGCACCAGTTCAGGCTTCTGCAGTAGAGTTCTCGATCTTCTGGGAAAAGGTAGTAGAGCCTTTGCTGGCTGCTGGTGGATTTGACCGTAACCGTGGCAATGCTGACAAGCTTCGCCGCTATTGGACCACTGGTAAGGGTGCGCTAAAGATCCGCTGGGGAACCCCTGGCGACTGGACCCGATGCGTGCGCCAGCTTTCAAAGTACATGGGCCCTCGCGCAAAGGGCTACTGCCAGCTTCGTCATAAGGAAGCAACTGGTGTTTATACTGGTAGCCGACTCAACCCTGGCAGAAAGAATACCTCTTTCTCTGGCTTAGAGAATCTCTATGTATCAGAGGATGCCTTCACCGAGGCAATGATTGAAAAAGGTAGACTAGCTGCTCTGGCTTCAGATGCTAGGGAGAAAATGAGCCTAATAGCATCTGTAAGGGCAGAGCAGGGTTCTAGCTTCACCATTCCAATGCTTGTACCAGAAGAGACAGAGTCTGGAGATGGCAGAAAGTTCCGCAGTGGTGCAATCACTATGCGTGACCTACCAGTTCCACTGCTCTGGCAGATTAAAACTGGCGCTGGGCACGACGGTTCGGTTGTAGTAGGGCGAATCGACTACATTGAGCGAATCGAAGGCGGAATGGGTAATGCTCGCGGCGTCTTTGATACTGGACCATATGGGCGCGAAGCTGAGCGACTAGTTCGCCATGGGTTCCTTCGTGGAGTCTCTGTGGACCTCGATCAGTTTGAGGCAAAAGAAGAGAAGCAGCCAAAACAAGAAATGGCTGAGGGAGATGGGCAGGAATTTGGTAAGGATAAACTTACCATAAATAAGGCCCGCATAATGGCTGCTACAATTGTAGCTAAGCCAGCATTCCAAGAATGCTCTATTTTGTTGCAAGAAGCCCAGGGGGATCAGGAGGAAAACGTGACCCCAGAAGATGGCGTATACGAAGAGTCTATGCAGGACTTTGCTGACGTCGAACCTATCACAGCGTCTGGCTTCCTAAAGTCAGATATTCCTATGACTCCTCCAGCTGACTGGTTCGAGAACCCAGGGTTCGCTAAGGCTACTCCACTAACTGTTGCCGATGATGGTCGCGTTTACGGCCACATTGCTGCATGGAACGTGAACCACATTGGATTGCCACGCGCAACTAAGCCTCCTCGTTCACGTAGCAAGTACGCTTACTTCCACACTGGAGTGATTAGAACTGAAACTGGCGCAGACGTTCCTGTTGGTCAGCTAACTCTTGCTGGCGGACATGCACCTCTTAACGTTGACGCCATGACTGCTGCAAAGCACTATGACGACACAGCATCTGCTGTTGCAGATATCCATGTTGGAGAAGACGAATACGGTATCTGGTGCGCTGGATCCCTGCGCCCGAATCTAGATGAGCTTCAGATCCGTGCACTTCGCGCTTCTGCTCCTTCTGGTGACTGGCGTCCAATCAACGGTGCTCTAGAGCTCGTTGCTATTTGTCAAGTTAACGTCCCTGGCTTCCCAACCGCTCGCGCCATGATTGCTTCAGGCAAGGTTCTTGCCCTTGTTGCTGCTGGCGCTAGCTACATGGCAATGATGAAGTGTTCAGGTGCAGCGTGTGCCTTATCCACTAAGGCAGAGCTTCTAGGTGAGCTAGCCGCTAGCGCACCAGACCTTAAGGGACGCGTTAGAGAAGCCAAGAAGGCTCTTCGAGCAGCAAACCTTCAGGCTCTAACTGCTAGCGCAGCCGAGCTTCGAGAGAAGACTTTGGTTGCTGCTGCTGTTGCAGAGCTAGCCAAGATCTCTGAAGAAGAGCGTATGGCTCTAGCTAAAGAGGGCAAGGCTATGCCAGATGGCGCGTATCCAATCCGTGATATAGAAGACCTAAAGAATGCCATTCAGGCATACGGTCGTGCAAAGGCTTCAGAGCGTCGCGAAGTTCGCAAGCACATTATTAAACAGGCTCGCAAGTTGAAGCAGGAAGCTCTAATCCCTCAGCACTGGAAGAACGCCGACTCTGCAGAGGCAGCTAGTGTAGTTGCATCTATGCGTGCAAAGCTAGAGGCGGTGGTGGCAGCTGCCCCAAAAGACGAGGAGATCTCTGACTCTGATCTAGAGAAGCTTCGGGATGCAAAAGAAGAAGCTGATAAGCAGACCGAAGAAGAGATCGCGCGCGCCGAGGACGTCAAAGCTGGACGCACAACTGTAGAAGACAAGTATGATAAGGAAGGACGCCAGAAGTATGTTTCTGGCGTGAACCAGCCTCGTGATGCTAAGGGTAAGTACCGCACAGTATTAGCCCGACTTAAGCAGGACCTGGGCGTCGCTGGTCTAGCTAAAGCGCTAGAGAAGGCAGAAGCCGCAGAGAATCTTGACTTCGCTGGAGACTACACTGCTTCTGTTAGTGCAAGCTCTGATTTACTTGGAATGATCGACCGTCTAGATACTGGCGCTCTAAATTCCCAGGCTCTGGAGAATGTTAGACTTACAGCAGCGGAACTAGGTAAGACAATTGCCAACCTTCCACTACCGTTCGGTAAAGAAGCCGACAAAATTAAGTTTAGCGATCTACCTTCTGGACTCAAGGACCTCATCGATTCGATGATTACAAGAGTTGAAGCAAAGATCGGTAAAAAGGATGCAGATATTGCTACGGCAGATCTGAAATCCTACATGTCTGGAGCAGATGTTTACTCGCAAGGTGAGGTTCAATCACAGATGAGTAAGCTGCTCCGACTCCTTACCTAAAAAATAAGGTAAAATTATCCGTAGGTGGAGTGCCTCGCGCCTTGTTGCGTGGAGTCCCTCGGCCTTGACTGAAAATAGGATGTAAGTCACATCCACAACTAACTGGCCTAGGAGGTACAGTGTACGACCAGATCAAGACTCAGCTTGACACTATCACTGAGCTAAGCGACGAACAACTCGCAGAGCTTCAGGCAGATATTGTCAGCCAGTTTGAAATGGTTGAGGGTGAAGACCCAACTCCTGAGACAGTTGATGCTATGACGTCGCTAGCCGACTCTCTTGACATCGTTCGTGGTGAGCTATCTAACCGCGAAGCTATGGCTGCTGAGCTTGCTCAGCGCGCTGCAGAGGCAACAGCCCGTGTCAAGGGTCAGGTTGCCGATGAGGGAGAAGAAATGGCTATGACCGAAGAAGAGCCTACTGGCGAAGTAATCGAAGAGACTCCAGCTGAGGAGATTCCTGCAGAGGAAGCTCCAGCAGAAGAGGTATCTGAAGAAGAAACTGCTGAACCAGAGGCCGCCGAGGAAGTTAAAGAAGAAGAAGAGAAGGAAGAAGAAATGTCTGTACAGGCATCAGCTTCTGAGCAGGAATCTTCTGCTGAAGCTATCACCGAGGCAGCTACAGTTGAGACCGTAGAGGTTTCAGCCCCAGAGGCAGAGCTATCTGCAGCTGAGGAGACCGTAGCTGAGGCTCCAGTCGAGACCGAAGCTTCAGTTGAAGAAACTGTAGTAGAGGCTTCAGAGGTTACCGAGGCTGCCGTTGAGGCAAGCACCGAAGCCGTATCTGAGACCGAAGAGGTCGCAGAAGCATCAACCGCTCAGGAAGACGGTTCTGAACTATCAACCACAACCGAAGAAGCCG
>JACCDO010577575.1_pt1 | contig 22041 bp, 19 predicted proteins | sample 7446101 | NCBI WGS metagenome assembly JACCDO01 (sample SAMN15323440, study PRJNA562643) | freshwater metagenome | isolation source: river surface water | place: USA:Blue River Watershed | collected 2017-08-16
ATATATTAGAATGCTTTATCCGACTATCATCGCTAATGATGTAACTAATGTAACAATACCATATGAAGAGTATAAGAAAATAGTAAAGTCAATATCAGATATAATATCTGTCTTATGGGATGTAACAGAAAATGTAATGGATATTGTTAATAATGACGCAAAATTTAAAAAAGCAATATACGGTTATTGTAAGGAAACATTAGAAGGTAATAATACTTTATTATATAAAGTAATTAATAATTGTATTAAAACACATAATAAATATAACAAATATAATGAATATCCAAATTCATTTAATGCTAATTCTATACAAACCGAATATCCTGTATTAGAAATTAAAGATATTGATAATGCGAAGTTAAGAAGTACAATAGAAGATATATTACAAGATTTTTCATGGTATACAGCTATGATGGATTATTATGGTGTAGTTCCTATTGAATATTTAGAGGAATTTCAAGATACAATACATAAATTATGTATGACAATGTATGATAATCCTGAAAATATTGGTTTAAATAAAGATATATTAAATACTATTCCTAATAAAATTAAACACTCTGTTATATTAGATATAGTAGCATATTCTATAAATAACAATAATAACAATAATAATAACAATAATAACAACAATAATAACAATAACAATTTATCAAATAATGAAATGCCAAATAATATTAGTCATACTAATATTAACTCATATTCAGCTAATATAAATACAACAAATGTAAAACAATGTTACGACCCTTTAATGGCAAATAATAAAAATATATCATCAGATGATGCTGTACTATACATACTAAATAAGGAAAATAAAGTTATTAAAGCAATGTGTATAGATGAAGATTCATTTGATGGAATGCTTAAAAACGATGAAATGATATTTTATCAATGTAAGTCATCTATACCTCCAACTTCCTTATTTATTCAACCAAAAGATGTATTACCTACAAGATTAAGACGATTGGCAACGGATATTGTAGTATTTGTATATGAAAATCAATCTAAAAAAATTAAGCTAGGAAAGAAATATATTCTTGTTCCAACTGATGTACAAGTTGGTCGCATTGCATCATATCCTACAGTAAGAGGTAATTCTGTTGTATCTGCGGAACATTGTCAAAACAATTATAGTAATGAGTTTATATATGAAATAAAAGAATATGGTACTAATGGAGGTAAGCGAAAAGCGACTAATAAGCTGAAAGCGACTAAAAAACGCAGTACTAAAAAATATAGAAAAGCAAAAACGTACAAAAACAAAGAAAATTAAAGATACTTATAATTGGGGTAAAAAACTATTAGGTCTATAAATATTTTTATATACATATATTAGAATGCCTAATCCGAATAGCACAGCATACGATATAACGGATGTAACTATATCATCTGAAGAGTATAAGAAAATAGTAAAGTCTATATCAGATATTATATCTGTTTTATGGGATGTGACAGAAAATGTAATGGATATTGTTGATAATGAGGCAAAATTTAAAAAAGCAATATATGGTTATTGTAAAGAAACATTACAAGATAGAACTAATATATTTTATAAAGTAATTCTTAATTGTGTTAAAGCACATAATAACTATAACAAATCACCGAATTCTTTTACAAATTCTGTAGAGACTGAATATCCTGTATTAGAAATTAAAGATATTGATAATGAAAAGTTAAGAATTAAGATTGAAGATATGTTAGAAGATTTTTCATGGTATACCTCTACGATGGACTTTTATGGTATTCGTAATAGTATTGTATATTTAGAGGAATTTCAAAATACAGTACATAAATTATGTACGACAATGTATAATAATCCTGAAAATATTGGTTTAAATAAAGATATGTTAAATAGTATTCCTAATAAAATTAAACATTCTGTTATATTAGATATAGTGACATATTCTGTAAATTCAAATTCAAATACAAATACAAATAACTCATCAAATGGTCCAAATAATGAATTCTATAATCAAGGATATAATCAAGGATATAATGAAGAATATAATGAAGAAGAAAATATAATGCCAAATAATAATACACAATCAAACATTAATTCGTATACTGCTAATATAAACACAACAAATGTAAAACAATGTTATGACCCTTTAATGGCAAATAATAAAAATATATCAACAGATGATTCAGTACTATACATACTAAATAAGGAAAATAAAGTTATTAAAGCAATGTGTATAGATGAAGATTCATTTGATGGAATGCTTAAAAACGATGAAATGATATTTTATCAATGTAAATCATCTGTTCCTCCAACCGCATTATTTATTCAACCAGATGATGTATTACCTACTAGGCTAAGAAGATTAGCAACAGATATTATAGTATATGTATATGAAAATCAAGCGAAAAAAGTCAAGCTAGGAAAGAAATATATTCTTGTTCCAACTGATGTACCGATTGGTCGCATTGCGTCATATTCTACAGTAAGAGGAAATTCAGTTGTATCTGCGGAACATTGTCAAAACAATTATAGTAATGAATTTATATATGAAATAAAAGAATATAGTACAACTGGTGGTAATTATCATACTAGAAAGCCAAAGGCAACTAGAAAGCCAAAGGCAACTAGAAAGCCAAAGGCAACTAGAAAGCTAAAGACAAAAAAAATAAGAAAATTCAAAGGTGGATACAGGGCTACTAAGAAAAATTTGAAATATTTGCGCAAATATAAACAAGGAAAATCAATAGGGTTTACAATGAAATCATCTCTAAAGGCAAAAGGGCTTATTCCTCGTTCAAATGGAACATATAAAGTTTCCGCCAAATATAGAAGATATATAAAAACTAAAAATCTGAATAGGTAAGAGATGTCAAAAAGCCTTACAATAGATAATGAAAATAATAAAATTAACGAAGTTCGTATGATAAAAGAACAATATATTGATCATACATTTAAAGATTCATATAATATTAGATCTACATCTGATATTATACACTTATTATCATTGTCTCAAAATAAACAATATTTAGGAAAAGGCACTCATAGTGAAGGTTATATAATAACATTTCCAGATAATAAAAAATATATTGCCCGTGAAACAGTTGTTAATTCACATATTATAAGGAATAAATTATCACATGAAATAACAATTTATAAACATATACAGAAATATGTTGAATCACAAAATTATATTAGTCAATTATTATATGCTGATATTCCACTTGTATATCATAAAAAATCGCAATTAAATAAGGCTTATTTTATATTTAAGTATATTCCTGGTACAACATTGGATAATTTTATTAGTACATACCCCGAGTCTGTATCATTTGACATAATTATAGAATGGATTACAAGTTTAGTAAAAGCAATAGACTTTTTAGACAGTATAAATATTATACATAGAGATATTAAACCACAAAATATCTATATAGATTATACTAATAATAAATTGTTATTATTTGATTTAGAGACGACTTGTATAAAAGGAAAAGACTGTTTAGCATATGAATTCCGTGGAACACGTGAATATGCCCCGCCTAAATTATTACTTTTAATTAATCAAAAAGACTTTTCGAATCTTAAATCATATCAGCATACTAAATTCTCAGATTATTATTCAGTTATTAAAATATTACAAAAAGATTTGTCTAAAATAGTAATTCCTACCCAGAAGGATAAATTATTAAACTATGCAGAACTAATGGAAACTGAATTACTAAAACAAAATGGAGGAAAGCTACACAATAGTTTAAAGAAAACATATAAGAAAAAATTGAAAACAAGGAAAAATAAAAATAAAGTATAAATAGAACAAAATGGATAGTAATAGTCGCATATGGCTTGCTATAAGTCGCCTTTGGCTTAAACCAGCATTTTATACACATATTATTTCTGCTATATGTACTCTAGTAGCTATTGCTATATTTATAGTTAATTATAAAAAGGTTCTTCAATTAAAACCTATACAATTAATTGAGATATTTTTATTACTAGCAATTGCCATTGCTGCTCACGGTAAAAGTCATATTATGTTAGAACAACAATATGGATATGACCCTATCGCTTATCTATAACTATTATTCTAATATATGACTTAAATATAATATTAATATATATTATAAAATGTCATTAGTAAAAAATAGTATTAGAAATAGTATTAAAAATAGTAACCAGATATATAATACTTCATTTGGTAGATTTAATATATCAATTAATACAATGAAATCATTAGATTTAATGACACGCGAGGAAATAATTATTAGTTATACTATAAATATTGGGGGTAATACTAATAAGTGTGTTCAAATTAAAGTTGATAATAATATAGTAATAAATACGGCAGAATTATTAATAGTTAAAACATCTTTAGGAGATTGTGAACTAAATGGTATTAAGATTAAAAAAGAAAATACTATAAAAATGGTATTATTAGCATTTACTATATTACAAGAGAAGTTCCCTCATATAACTCAAGTAAAATTACAAGATAAATCATCATTTGAATGTACATTTGAAAATGGTACGCATTCTGGTATATCATTAATAATTTATGAAATATTGTTTCACCAACATACATGGTATCATAGACATTTTAATGCTAAACTAATTAATGAAGATTTACATAATACATATATAAATGCTATTACATATAATCTAACAAAAAAATCATTAAAACCAGATATGTTCGATTTTAATAATGCTATATTAAATGAAAAGTTATTACCAATCTATAAACAATCTGAAACATGGAAAGATTTTTTAGATAAAATATATAAATTACCTAAATTATGTGAAATTATATTTCCTTGGTATAAGTATACAAGTGCTTTATTGCTAGATAATATTAATTTAGATAAACAATGGTGGATAATAGATCTTAAACATAATAATAAAATATACCCTATTAGTTATACTATTAGTACTAGAGGAGGTAATGCTACAAGAAAAAACAAAATTGTTAATGAATATGAAGAAACAAGTAATGAACCTACATATGATGAATTATATAATTATAAATATTTAGGTATAAATTTTAATGCCCTCTATAAATAAAATTTGATAAATCTCTCTCATATATTTTTAGCTAAAAGTAAAATGGATAGCAATCAAGTATTTCTAAGAAAGACAGAAGTAACGTATTTTAGTTCATCTGGACCAGGTACTGCAAGATATCTAGCATTTCCAGATGAACAAGTTGAAATAGACGAAAAACTATCATTGGTAGATGATAGATTTAGTAAAAATTATAGAAATCCCCAAGGTACACTAGTTACACTATCAGAAAAAGCAAGTAAGGATTTTGAAGAATATTTATCTGCTTATAGGCAATTTAAAGAGGCTGAAAAGAAATATCTTCTAATTAAAAAGCAATTTTCTGAGACAGATGGTGGAAAAGAAATGAAAAAAATACTTCATCCAGATGAAGAATCTCTACCAATTGAATCTGTAATTAATAAAGATGATATTGCTATGCTATCTGGTATCATTGAAAAGGAGTTTGGATCAAAAACTACTGTACATAAAACAAAAGTTATTGGTTACGATGGGGCTCATATTATACTAATATCTGATAAAGATATTAAAGAAAGTGATCTTAAAAAGCTAGACTTTAAGAATTATAGATTTGATATGAATGGTATTTCATTTAAATATGTAGATAAAATTCCAGTGGTAACAAAGATTGGATTCACATCAAAAGTATATCATGAATATCCTCCGTTTAGATATGAAGATTACAAAGAACTAACAGAAATTAATAAACAACGCCTTATGCAATATGAGAAAGAACAATACGAAAAAGAGCAATGCTAGAAAAGAGTAATAATAGAAAATAGAATAAAATTATATATTTTTGTACACTGAATATAAAAAGAAATATAACATAATAAACAAAATGGATGCGCCCGATGAAGAAGATATACAAGAAGAAATTGTCTCAAGAAAAGGATATCTCCTAAAAGATTTAGCACGGTCTTTCCAACAATGTTTAGGAGAAGCTGGTCCAGTTTCAGCAGGAAAACTCTTACATTTTACAGCTGATATGATAGCATCAGGGGGGCTCCAACTTTGGCAAAAACTTTGCTGGGATTATGCATTTGAACACGTAGGAGTTGCCAGTCCACGAATATTCCATTTTTTACAGAGAAAGTTCCGAGAATTAAATGAATTATCTGCTAAATTATCGCAAGAAGCATTCTGTAGAAAACCAGAAATTCAAGTTCAAATAATGGAAATTCCTCTAATTCTTCAAATGGCTCCTAAGAAATCAAAACCAAAGATTCCTACAATTTCACAAGATACGCATGAAAATGATCAATGGTTGCGTTCTGTACTTAGATCGTCAAATAAGATGGCTGTTAGAAAAGTATGGTCACATTCATCGGATATGGATCAAATGCTTCATGCTGGAAATGAAATGGTATATGCTATAACAGAGGGCGCGACAGAACGTGCTATATTTTGGGCTAAATGGCTAATTGAAGAAGATGCTATATATAAAAAGAAGTTTGGCGCTGGCCTAACTACAGCTGAAAGAGGGCCTGCTCATTTACCTCCAAAACAGAAAACAGCAGCAGGATATTATATTATTAATATCTTAGCTGAGGTATATAAAGAATTTGCGGAAAAAGGAATGGTGCGTATGCATGAGGAGTTTCAGGCTTTATTGGATATTTATAGGTCAGCTGAATTCAAAATATCACAGAGAAGAAAAATGGATACAATGGTATTAATGATTCAAATCTTAACAGATGTGCCAAGATGGAAAGTTCCAGCCGCACCATCCCTTGTCCCAGATCCAACACAATTAAATAGGGCTACATCACAAGCACCTGCTTTTTTTGATGAAGTTCTAAGATTACCAATGCCTCAGAAACCATTACCAGCAACAGTAGGAAGTTTAAAACAAAAGAGAGTAAAAGAAATGTCAAAACAGGATAAGTTAGAAAGAGAATTAGAATTACAGGAAAAAATGATGTTTGATTTTTATAAGATTTAATTCTTTTTTGTATTATTTGTATTTTTAATCCTCTTATTCTTTTTCTTAATACTTCCTCTCTTAATACTCCCACCTTTTATACGTCGTGTAGTAGAAAATCGCTTAGTTTTATAAGTATTTTTTCTGTAAATATTTACAGGTATTTCACATTTATATTCAGAGTCATCCATAACTATTTCAAAATTAGTTAACATTTTAGAAGTAATATTAAAACTATATTCTAAATACTTTTTAAAGATTATTTTATATGAGTATTTAATATTATTATCTCTTATGTATTCTATTCCAGAAATAAATGCTAATATTACATTATATGTTTGCTGTAAATAATTAAATGCAATGGAATCAGATATGTTATCTTCAATATAATTAATAATATTCAAGAGTATTATTGATAATTGATAAAGATTATCTATAGTATGTAATTCTTTTAATAATGATTCAAGATGAAGTTTATAAATATCATTACACTGAATATGTTTATCATTTTTAATAATATTTTCAATAATATTTTTAAATGTTATTTCATATACATCTGGTTTACGCCCAGATGTAATAAATTTATAAGCAATACAACTCGATGTATAAACATTAACTATTTTATCAGAATTATCAGATATATGAGTCGCAGTTGTAGGAAGAGGGGTCCCTGTATATGTATTTACAATTATTTGTTTAATAGAATTGTACGTATCCAGAAAGTTTTCGACTAATGTATATCCACCTCTAACCGATAAATAACCAAGGCCACTTAAAGCCGTTGAAAAGTTTTCAACTAATTCTTGATATTCACCCATTAACAGAGCAGTCTCAGTAATATTTTCACATAAAGTTATTATACTATTAGGCACTTGTTTTAATTGTTCTATTCCTAAATCATCAACTGGCACCTCATACATTTCAAGATTATTTTCAAACTTAGATTTCTTATTAATATAAGATAATTTTAATGATGATAATATAAAATAAAGATTAGAGTCAGTTGTATTATTGATTATATTCTCTAAAAAGGTTATTTTATCATTAAACCATTCATTTAAATATCTAATTATAGAATCCTTATTTTGTTGTATTGTATTATACATATTTAGTTTATCTATAATAGTTTCTTTTGAAAGTGTACGTGAATTAATATCATAGTTATAATAAGTAATAATATGTGATTGATTTAGTAGAACATGTCCTAATCCATACATTCTTGCTGTTGTCTCACATAGCCTATCGCTTATAATAATAGCAGTTTTATAGAATTTAGATATAGATTGATCTTTTATTAGAATAGATTTAGATAATGAAATAGATATAATTTGTATTAAATCAGTCCATGTTTTAAGACTAACTAACATCGCATTATATGGTGATAATTTAATATTTGTACTAACTGTATCATTTATTTTAATAGATAGATTTTTAATATCTTTATCTTCATCCGTTTTAGTAGAACGAATTGGAGGATATCCTAATGCTTTTAATATAGAATTAATAGATAATTTTTCAGGGCCTGAAATTTCAATATATTTATCTTTAAATGTGTTAATAATATTTTTATTATCTTTACTCACTTTAATATTAAATATATTAAATAAATCTACTTCACTATTATTAATAAATATTTTAATAATATCATTTGATATACGTGCTTTTTTAACTGGTTTTAGTTGTATATCATTACTAAATGCCTGTTGTCGTTTTCTTTTTGTAGCCCCGCCTTTTTGTTCTTTCTCTTGTTCTTGCTCTAAATAGTATTTTATAGCACCCTTTTTGAATCCAGAACCAGCGTTCCAATTGCCTATTTCTATATCAGTTAATTTCATTTTATTACTAACAAGTGATGTTCCAATACTTGAATTAGCGGATTCAATATAAAAATTATCTATACCATCTGACTCTAATATACGTACTAATGATTCTAGTTCACATTTATTTTTAAAATCAACTGAAATTATATGAGCTTCTTCTTTTTTCTTTGGTATCCAATTTATACCAATATTATGTAATTTTTCAATAAATGTATCAACTAATGATTCAAGTAATTCTTTACATTTATTTTGATTAATTTCATTACCTGTTGTTTTAATTTGTTTGTTAATCATATTTATCTTGGAAATAAATTCACTCTTTTCCTTTTCTAACTCCTCCTTAGTATATTCTGTAACTTCTTTAAAAAATGATGAATCTAAGAATTGCTCATAAATATATTTACAGTAAATATCACCATATTTAAGTATATCATGATATAAATCAATATAACTTCTATAAAAATAGTATATTTTAATAAATCTATCAAATTGTATTCTTGTTTTTATATCTATATCTTCATCTGTAAGATAATTATTTATAGCATCCTGTATAGATATAACTTTATTTGTATTTTCTAGATATTTATTAACATATGTATTATTAGATATTTCGATAATTGGTATACTAATATCAAAATATGAAAAATTAGTTTTAATATAATTATCTATATGTTTAAGATTAAAATTATCAGAAATAGATGGCTCTCTATTAATAGGACACAATGTAGTGTCTAATGAAGTGTCCAATGAAGTGTCCAACAAACTATTTTTAGAAGATGATTTAAATATAAAAGGAGAATTAAATATTTCTTTTTCTAACATAGCATTATAATCTTCAATTGAAACTTTATATGGTTCTAATTTATCTTTAGTAAGATCTATACGCCTATAATCTGTTAATCCTTCAAATATTCCATTTAGTTCAGGGTCATAATATAATATACTGTCTCCTTCTTCTAAATCATGTATAATATAGTATTCTCTGTTAATTAAATCTTGATTTATTAATTGAATATTTTCCATTACCTAAAAGTTTATAAGATAATTAAATTAATTAAATATCTCATATTATATAATAATCCGTAGTCTATTATTGAGAATAATGATGCATACACCCGCATATTATAAATTTAATAAATACCTTCCATGATGTTGTATATAATGTTTTTGTTTTTTCACACTTCCATGATATTTCTTTAATAGTATTATCCTTTATAGTAATTGTAGCATAATTATTTGCCCAATTAATTAAATGTTGTTCAATCTGATATAATGTAGCTATTTCACCTAGCCCTGCTTGTTTCCATATTTGACGTATACTGACTGAGGCCCTTGGAGGTTTATTATACATTTCTTTATTATTAATATCTGATGTAATATATAAAGGGTTTACAGTTACATCTTTTTCACTGTATATGGAATCTGTTTCTGAATCATAACCATTATCATTATTTATACTAGATTCTATAAGAGTATCTTTTGTATTAGTCTTTGTATTACTTTTCGTAGTGCACTTCGAAGTGCACTTTGAAGTATCTTTCAATAATAGTTCAAGAAATTCATCCGCATTTTTACTAATATAATCAGTATCACTATATATCATAGGTTCATATATTAACATATTATCCTGTTCATTATTTATTGATAATCTAATTTCTAGATCATTGTCATTTAATAAGTTTTCATATCTATTCATATTCTTAAATATTGTTTTTAAAAAAAGCCATAAGTTACAACACATAAGAAATGGTAATAATATACCGAATACTTATAATTCTATAGTAAAAATATTATAAACCTTTATATTTATAATATTTTATTTATATATTTCTTAACCCCCTTGGTTTCACGCTTTAGTAGCGCTCCTCGGTTTCGCGTCACGCTTTAGTAGCGCTCCTCGTATTCTTTATCATTCTGTTCATAGTTTTGATAAATCTGCCCATATTCATCATATTCATCTTCATCGCTTGGTTCAAGATCATCTTCATCTGATGGAGTATCATCTTCATCATCTTCACTGAACCCGTTATCATCAAATTCGGGTTCTTCTAGATCATCAAATGCGGGTTCATCCTTTTTAGCGATAAATCTATTAATAATAATCATATTATCACGTTGTTTAACTTTTTCTTCTTTTTCTGTTTCTATTCTTTGTTTTTCTAGTTCAGCTGCTAGTAATTCATCTTCTGTTTTCTTAGCCCATCCTTTTGCTAGACTAGCAAAACTTGCTGCGGATGATGATGGTTTAATTGTAGATGGTGAACTCATATCACTAAGTGCTGATGATGCTGTAGGGACTCTAGATGGAGTACTTCGTGATCCTCCTAATGTAGGGAAGTCTTCAATTGAATCCGTTTTAGGGATAATAGGAATACTTGATTTTACAGATAAAGACTCAGAAGGGTTTTTAAATTTATCTCCAAATGTCTTTTTTTTAGAACCTACTGTAGTAAATCCATCTGATGATGTAAGCTCTGCCATTGTCATTGGTTTAAGCGTAGCATCTCGGTTAAGCGTAGCATCTCGATTAAGCGTCGCACTCTGTATATTTTTTTCTAATTTACTTGAAGGGTATTGTGTATCTGGTTCTTTAAATGGCTCAAATCTATTATTAGAGTTCGTTACATTGTGTACTCTAGTAGTAAATCGTGAAGTTGTTACTTCTGTCCTCATTGTTACTTCAGCCCCTGTTGTTACTTCAGCTCCTGTTGTAATACCTGTAGGAGGATATGTATTTTGACGCATAAATCTGCTATTACCACCGCCATTATCATTACAACCAAATCGTCGATTATCAGTATCATCTGTAGTTACAGCGGCATTCTTTAAAAAGGAGGGGACAAAGCGAGGCATTCTGATAATATTCTTCGAATTACTATTTAATAGTAGTATTATGTTTAAACTAATAATATTGCGCAATTTCAAATTTACCCTTTAAGTTCCCCTAATCATAATAAATACCTGTTTTAGTAAGACGAGACCATTCATAATCGCTAATATTATTATTAATTAACCATTTATAACCCATAATTAATGATATAATATCAATATCTTGTAATAAACTAGAAGGGATATCAATTTGTGTTAGAAAAGGTGATTTAAGAAGTGACAAAAAATAATCTTTAGATTCCATTATACTTTTTTTTAGTATTTAGTCTTTAATCTAGTTAATATAGGGTAGTAAATATCGCATAGCTCTATAATATGCCATAAACATTGAATCTTCTGTTGTAATATCTAATGATTCAAGGGCATTATATAGAGCATTAATAAATGTTTGTTTAGAGAACTGATCGAATGATGGATTACTCCTAATATAGTTAATAGTAATATTAAATATATCATTTTTAGTTATATCCTGACAATATATGAGAACATCATATAATAATTGAATTTTACTATCTGTTAAAGTATATTTTTTATATAATTCTTCATGTACATCTAATGAATCAAATACATTATTAGGTATCAAATCTGTATTAACGTATAACATATCCATTTTATATATCTCATACTAAACAATAAACTTCAAATTTATTATATTAAACCAACTTAAATAAAATACTCTTTGTGAAGATAGAAGTAAGTATATAAACTTAAATATAATAATATATAATAAATTAAAAATAAAAAATGTCTCGACTAAATAGACTCTATGCGGAATTATCTTATTTTGAATATTATTTAAATTATCTTCATGATGCATTAAATCGTTATACAATGAGAAAGCAGCCGCATTGGACAGAAGGATTCAGAAGGAAACAGATTGAAGATATTCGTATTTCTATTTTCCAAACACATGAAGATATTACTGAAATTAAACAGGATATATCATGTGAAAAGGCAAAACGTAATCAAGGTTATAAAAAAGATAATTCTTCTGATAACTATGAATATGAATATGATGACTACACAGAATACGATGAATATTCTGAATACGATGAATACGATAATTATCAAGAATATCCAGAATATCTAGAAAATGAAGATTATGATTCAGATTAAATATTAATATTATACTTAGTAATAAGTTCAGTTTGTATTTTATTACGGAAATATTTATCAGGATCAATTAAATCTAATTCTTTCCGATAACTAGTAATCAGTGTATATGATTCTGATATTTTTTTAGTATAATAACGTATTTGTTTATTAATATCAATCTCTTTTTTTCTGTTATCTTCTTCTACTATCATTTTATTAAGATATTCAGTTAAAGTAGGATATATAGCATCATATAATTTCATCCATTTATCATTAACAGTTTCTAGTTCTTTTACAAAACGTGACTTATTAGAATAAGCATTACTAGAATAATAACAAGGAAAACTTAATGTATATGTATTGACAGGTTTAAATGACATTAGTCTATACTTATTATGCTTATTATAACTATTTTCAAGATGTGTAGCAGAAATAATATTATTATATAAGGTTAATTCAGAAACAAAGTCATTATATAAATTAGCTACTGTTTGATTATTAATTAAATCTGTTTTACTATCTTTTATAATTTTATGAATATGCCTAGGAAATTTATTCTGTCTATTAGTAATAGGAGGGACATTAAATATTACTGGTTCTTTTTTTTGTTTAACTTTTCTTTGCTTTTCTTGCTTTTCTTTATCTCCTTTTTCTTGTACAAGGGGTACAAGGGGTACAAGGGGTACAAGAGGTACAATAGATGGATTATCAGAGTTATTGTTATTCATTTTATTATAAAAAACAAAAAATATATTAAATCAAATTTTATTATATTTTACTGATCTCCTTCAAACAGTTCATTGTAGGTTGTAGCTTCAATATCTGCTTTTTTTAATAACTCTTTATATTTATTAATTTCATTTCTATGATGAATAATAGCATCTTTATATTGTTTAATCCGTATTTTATTTTGCTCAACAATCCTAGCATTTTCTTGAGAAGTAAGTATATTCTTTGCTTTAGGGCCAATAATAGGATATATCATATCATATAGAGGTTTATATGAATCATAAATTTCTTTAATATTATTACAATGTTGTTTAAAATCATCACTTTCTTTATTAACTTTATTAACATTATATCGTGATATATTTTTAGTATAATAATAACCATTTATTATGTTAAAGTAATACGCATCAAGTAATTCTTTACTGATATTTTCTATTGAAGGTACATTATATACAGTTGAGAATATAGTATACTTATTTTTAGGAGCTACATACCATAGATTAATATTATCTTTATGTTTCTCAAGGCATGCTACAAATAGATTGAATGCTATTCTAATATCAATGTCTTTTAATAATTCTGGCGCTAGTTCTTCAATAATACTATATAAGGATATAGTAAAGCCTAATTTAGATTTATCTATTCTATTAAATAATTTTGAAGATGGTACACGAAATCCATTTGTTTTATCTAATTCTTCTTGAAGTTGTAATTTCTTCTTATTTTCCTTTTCTTTCTGCTTTTCCTTCTTCTTCTCGGCAGCGATTTTGTCTTTTTCTTCTTTTTTTGCTTTTGATGCTTCTTGTCTTTCTAGCAGTTTAGCATTCTTTTCTTCAATTAGCTTTTGTTTAGCAGCAATTTCTTCATCTGTTAATACTTTTTTAATTCTCTTTTTAGTGACAGGGATCACAGGGGTCATAGGGGTCACAAGGGACAAAGGAGTAGTATCCATATTTACAGTAGATTGAATATTAGACATTTTACTATAAATATATAAACTTACTAAAATCAAATTTATGAATGAGAAGGGCGAGAGATAAGAAACATTCTTTCAAGAACTTTATCAGTTCTATTTGCTAAATTTCGTGACCCTTTATAGGTATCATATTTAATTTCATATTTTTTAACAGTATAGTCTTTTAATAATTCATCCCATTCAGTATCAGAAATAATCCCTTCATTATTATAAGAGATTAATAAAAATCGACTCTTTCGCAATCCTTCATCAATAAGATGTGTCATAAACTCAATTGCTTCTCCATTTGCGTTATAAACAGATTTATTCCAGTCTGAAGGAATTCCAGATACTTTGGATATATTACTAGGTTCTTTATTATCCGCAATTACATTAAGCATAAAATAATTGCTTCCATATGGATGTTGGTTATATGGTGGATCCAAATACATTAGATCAAACTTACTATTTATTTCTTCTACTAATTCATTAATATCTCTATTAAAACATTGTGCCTTAAATCCGCATGAATTCCAAACAGGATAGTCTAGGCGAATTTCAGCCATAATTCTTTCCAGGGCATTTTCTCCAGTTCCACCAAAATGCCCAATTCCGTCTTTTTTATAGAATCCTTTAAATACTCCAGCGGTATTTGTATGAATACTAGCCTTACATAAAAGCGGCGCAAGACAGTAATCCTTTAAGCCCTCTTCAACTTTTTCCTCGATATAGGCACGGAGGGTATCAATGATAACAGCATTTTCACGTGTATAAAAACACCGTTCACCTTCTTTGATATCTGTAGTACATTTTGGAGCATATAGGCGACTAATTATTCCGTTTTCTACAAAAGGTCCTTCAGCGGCAATTTTATTCATAATATCAATATGATTGTGAACTTTTTGCTGATCTGATTCGGATGGAGTTATGAGATAACATCGCGCCATTAAATAGGAGTATTTTTCAAGATCATTTGTCCATATCTCATCTGCTAAATAGGATAATTGTCGGCTTACTACAGATGATCCAGCAAATCCATCCATTATTTTTAACTTATCCTTCCCTACTAATTTACATACATCTTTTGTAGCTTCATATATGTGTTTTACTAATTTGCGTTTATTACCTATACAGGTTAACATTGTTTGATAGACATATTCATCTGTTGGGTCCTTTTCTTTCTTCTCTTTCCCCTTTCCTTCCCCCCTTTCCTTTTTTTCAATCCGAGGAGTTTTTTCTAAATCCGAGGAGTTTTGTCCAATCCGAGGAGTTTTGTCCAATTCTGATGAATTTAGGAGTTTTCCTTTTTTATTAGACATTCTATATCATGAGAAGTTATTGTCGGAATTTGATTAAACACACTATTAAAAATAATTATTTATACTACTCCTATATTTAATATTCTTTAGTCATAAATATATGATAATTATTCATAATTTCGAATAGCGAGGCCGACGCCAAATCTAGGCAGTCCATCATCTGTTAATTCTTGATATCGAACAGTAAGTTGCTGTCCAATATATTTTTTACCATTAATGAAATAGTCTTCTCTATCTTCACGAGTTCCTCGTGGTCTACATGTGAATCGTTGACCTTTTTCTGTTTCACATTCCCAAATAACACATCCTTCTTCTAATCCTTGTCCACATGTATATCCAATAATTTTATATTCTGCATCAAAGAATTCTTTGAATTTTTGAAGATGTTTGCTACGTGTACCACTATACTCTCCATCCTTATTACGTAGCATCAGTCCTTCATATCCATCTTCAACATACTTTGCATGTAGTTCAGGAATCATAGAAGCAGAATCACAATTATCAGTTTGAACTAGTACGAGATGTTGAAACTTGTGACGCCTAAATAGAAGTTGAAGATTGGTATAACGAAGTGAATAGGGTTGATCTGAAATCATATCATAAACATGAAGTTTAATCTTTTTCTGTTTTTCATCATCGCCTTTTTTCAGTGTTTCCCTTTTAACAAGACCAACAATTTCCTGAAAAGTAAGTTCATGTGAATATAGTTCACCATCTAATACAATACCAGGATGTAATTTATTAATTTCTTCTATAATATGTTCCATATGGGGAAATTGTTTTTTCAATCTAGAGAATAGCCCTTTTCCAGGTATAGCAACACATCGTGTTCCATCGAGTTTAGGTTGGACAAAACAAGGGAATTTGATATCTTTACCGCGCTTATTATAATCATGTGCTAACATTACTGATGGAGCATCTGTGCTAATCCCTTTTCCTCTTCCTTTTTCTTTATCCTCAGAATCTACACTGATAGTATCTTCATCTTTTCCTTGCCCTTGCCCTTCTCCACCTAAAATACGAGGAGAATATCCAGTTTCTTTCTTTTTAATCCATGCTGCTTTTGCTTCATTTATTGCCTGTTGTAGAGGAGTGGTTTCATTCTTTTTGCCAATATTTTTACCTTCAGAGATTTCTTTCTCATTAACCTGCATTTTTCCGCCTTCATATCCATGTGTAGTTTCAATTATTCCACTTCCATCTCGGTCAAATACACGAATAGACCATTGTTTTACCTTTCCAGTAGAAGCTTCGCCGAATAGAGTATCAAAGGATGCCATTGTATTAAAACTTGAATATATAACTTTAGGCTATCTATATATTTCAATTTTTTCTCTAAAGAACAAAAATAATTTCTTTAAGCCCTCCTCTGTGTGTTCTAACATATTTTATAAAATTCTCGTGTACCAGGTTTATTATAATATAAATTTTGTATTTCACCACTTTCATATGCTTCTAATAATTTAATACAATTATCTGTTTTACGCCTTATACCATGTTCTCGTATTTTACTTAATGATATTGTATATTTAGTATTATTCCATTTAAGAGTCTCAAGTACAGATTTTGCGTTAGCGTTAGTATTAGCATTAGATAGATTCATAGTCATTCCAGTATAATGACGCACTCTTTCACGTAAATCTCGAACCATGCTAAATACTCTATATTTTTCATCATTAAATTCTAATACATCATCATCTTTTAATGTAGAAAGTAGCCTATGTAAAGTATATTCAGGTTTGAAATAGATATAATGAAATATTGTTTCATCATACATACTAAGTGATAATCCTGTCGCGCTATTATAAAACTCAGTAAGAGAATTATACTTTTTATTCTCATCACCGATCTCTTCAAGAACACCTGATATTAATATTTTACATTTATATCCATTTACTTCAATATAATAATCGCCTCTAAATGATTTTGTAATACAATGATTAAGGAATCTTATAAAATAGAAAGGGTCGCGAGATTCCTTAAATATGTAAATAACATTATCAGGATATACCATTTTGTATGCGATTGAATATACTTAATATATTATATTAAGGATAATTCAAATTTTGTTATCTTGATACTTTGGGAGGTTTTACACGACCATATTTAAATAAGAATAAATGATATTCCTCAGGTTCACCACTAATACCTATAGCAGAATAGCATATATCTTCAATAGGGAGTAAATCAGCTACATCCTTATAAGTACAACCAATAGTAGGGCACCAAGAACACCCTAGTATATAAATACAATCATCTTCTCCCTTAGCAGCAGGGCATGCTGGACTATATTGTATACTATACTCATAATATAAATCAGAATTATATTCAGGAATATTTTTAGGATTATCTTTGACTATGTAGAGAAAGTTATATAGAAATGGATGAAATATATTAGCATCAGGAATAGCATCGCATTTCATATCACATTTCATAACATATTTTTTATTATACTTACATTGCGGATAACATAGCGCATTAATTACTTGAAATATACTTAGAATAATTAGTATCATTTTATATGCTATCATTTTATATGATAATCATTTACTATATATTCAAATTTTCTTTATAAATTAACAAAAATATTATATCTTATATTACAGTTTATTCTATTTTTAGTATTCTATTCTTAAGAATATTAAATATTCTATCCTTAATATTCTATCCTTAACTAATATTCTATCCACGTTATTTCATGAATCAATACTTTACCAATAGGTAGGGTACAGTATGGAGCAAATACATATTCATAATTAGAACCAAACTTCATGGTTTTTGAAAAGTGACGTAAATCTTCATATTTACCAACTAATTCCATGTGGTTGATATTAGGGCCAAAATTATGTATCATAGCAGAGGAATGGATAAATCCATATAGACATCCTTTTACTAACCAATCACCTGTAACAGGATCAATCCTATTAGGGTATTTTTTCAGAGAAAACTCCTCCCCCATTTCATCTGCTTTTAAAATATCTTTAACGCAATATCTAGGTTTAATCCCAGGGATATATATATTAACCCATTTACTAGTTTCAACCTTATCAATTTCAAGGGCTTTATTTATTATAGTAATCCCTGGGTTTATCATAAATTCTATATTTGGTACATATTCTACTGCAATTAAGCACATATCTTGTGTATGTAGTTCTTTAGGGATGTATTCAAATAATGTATTATCAGATCTAATAACATTCATACATATTTCATATGTTAAGAATTCTGGTTTAGCATACTTAATATTTTTAGGATTTATTTCTAATGCTTTCTTTACAATATTGCTATCTTGTTTTACGTGTAAACATGTATCAGGATATAATAATACAAATACATTAATAAGTTCATCAGAAAGCTCACCATTAATATTAATAATTTTAATAGCTTCTATATTTTTAGTTATAGCTACTATTTGTAATGCCAATGATGCCATAGGCATCCATATAATATTCATAGGGTTATGATTAACTAATTTATATAATAGTAGCTCAGATGGATTCTTAATATATCCAAATGTATCAATTGCTGTAATTGTTGCTGTAACGCATAGTATTTCTGTTTGATTTTCAATAAATTTTATACTATGTGGTGACAGTTTAAGGACCTTTATAAGTAATTCTTCAGTAGGATTATGAATATCATTAATGAAATTATAATCATTATATAGATGTCTTGAAACTATAGCAGCGTGTAAAATAAGCTTTTCAGTTTGTTCTTTAATAAACGGAAGGCATCGAATATTATGTCGCAATGCTTCTTTACATATTTCGTATGTTTGTTTCCATTCCATAATACAGGATGGATCATTTTGAACAAATTGTTTAATATCTTGGATAGGAGGGACAAATGACATTTTATGCGTCAAGGATTATAGCAAATATAGAGTGCGCTTATTATCTAAATAAAATATTTCAAATTTTTTTTCAAAATTTTTATACTTATATTATTTTCTTTAGCATAAGTATAAAAATGAGCAAACTACTGGTCATACACCCTTCTGTGTATGAATCTTCTGATGACATTTTATTGTCATCTTTAACATCTGATGTTATCCAACTCAGATATACCGAGGATATGACGGATGAACAAGTGTCGTTTCTTGTATCTGGTATTCAACTGACTCACCTTTCTTTTATGTATCATTACCCTGGTTACTCTCAATTACCTTTCTTTTATGATACTGTTGCAAAAAAAGGGTCTCCGTCACCGCACACTGAACCTAAATACAGATATTTTAGTAATAGAGTTATTGCCCTTATTAAACAAGTTGTAGCACAATCACCCTCACTTATTGTCGATATTCTCTGCTGTTCTCTTACTGATCCTAGTTATAAGAAAGAAGTATTAAAGGTGGAACAAGATTTAGGTATTAATATCCGTTATTCAACTGATTTAACTGGGAATGCATCTGAAGGTTCAAATTGGATTATGGAAAGTGAGCTGCCTGAAGTAGTAAATATAAAAGATACTTACTTTACAGACAATGTAGTTGAATGGAAAGGGGTACTAGATCTTAATATTGCTAGTAATATTAAGAATCATATATATTCATCATTTATTGATTTTAATGCTGCTACTAATACTTTTACAGTTAAAAAGAATTTTGCTTGGAGTGAACTAGGGTCAAATAATTCTAGCTCTTTCATTGGATTGTTAGATAATGAAATCTTAGATGGTGCTGGTTATACTATAGATTTATCTGGAAATAATACTTGGAGCGGATTAGTATCATCATCTGGAACATCCTTTGAAACTGCGCCATTAATTAAAAATGTAGGAATGATAAATGGTGCTACTACTACATATTGTGGATTTATTATTAGGAATTATCAACCCTATTTTAAAATAGAAAATTGTTATAGCACGGGCACTATTGGACTTATGGCAGGTGGTATTGCTGGGACACAATCTGGTATTGGTGGATCATGTACTATTACAAATTGTTATACTACTGGTGATATTATAGGCGCTAATGCTGGTGGTATTACTGGCCTCGGTACTGGGTCGGGTACTATAGATAGCCCAGGTTCATGTACTATTACAAATTGTTATACTACTGGTAATATTATAGGCGCTAATGCTGGTGGTATTACTGGATCTAATACTGGATATGAAGGATCTTGTACTATTTCTAATTGTTATACTACTGGTAATATAATAGGTGGTTATTCAGGAGGTATTACTGGAGGATTTCTATTCTATCAAGGTACTTGTACTGTTATTGATTGTTATAGTTCTGGTATTCTTTCTGGTATTGGTACAGGTGGAATTTTAGGCAATCCCGATGGTAATATTATTGCAGGTTTTAATGCTGTGTATAATATTACTAATTGTGTATCTAACGCACCCTTATTTGGTATATTTAACAGTGATACAGATGATCCTATTAGCAGCCCTAGTTCATCTACTTCTCTTTCTGATATAAATGGTATACTATATAATTGGTCATCAGATATATGGCAAGTTGGAAACTCTGTTACTATAGACACTCAATCTTATACTCTACCCATCCTAAAATCATTTAAATCTACCCCATGGAATGCGTCTAGTTATACTAAAGCAATTGATGCAGCTAGCCTTATACATGTATTTCAATTTGAAACTACTCCTTTAGCAATTAGTTCTTCACCTATTTCTCTAAATACATACCTAACCAGTTTACAATTCTCATCACCAGTACCAACTACAATAGAAAAAGAACAATTATATACTAATTTACAAACATATATAAATAATTTATCTGCCCCTATTGCTGATGTATCTGGCTCTACTATTAGTAACTTACTTACAAATACTACTCTAACAGATATCCCTAATAAGATTTTTACTGTTGCTGTGCCTACTATTATTAATAATGTTTCAACGGTTGATTTAACAAGTACTACTATAACAAATAATACTAATTTATATATTATGGCAAATGCTGGTAATAATGTTACTTTAGTATTAGGAGGTATTTCACATTTAATAACCATTAATACCAATTCAATTACATATAATGGATTATCATATTCTTTAGGAAGTACTATTACACTAGGTAATAATAGTTTTACATTATCAGCACTTGGTTCATTTAATTTAACTTATATTCCTCCTAAGAATCCCCCTACTTCTACTCCTACTCCTTCTACTCCCAAACCAATTACTGTGAACTTGAATGTCACAATTGATGCTAGTGGTCAAGTTGATATTTTTGGAGCTTCAACTGAAGTATCTGGTAATATTATCGTTGCTGATTATAAGATACCATCTGATGTATTTTATGATCCATCTGCTAACACTGGATTACTAGA
>JACCDO011077451.1_pt1 | contig 22032 bp, 4 predicted proteins | sample 7446101 | NCBI WGS metagenome assembly JACCDO01 (sample SAMN15323440, study PRJNA562643) | freshwater metagenome | isolation source: river surface water | place: USA:Blue River Watershed | collected 2017-08-16
AGCTTCTTGAGAACACTGATATCATTGACAACAGACTCTATTGACTCACCTGTCTTGCCACCCTTGCGCACACTATCCGTAAGCTCAGTCATTTCGTTGTTGGCGGCACCATAGTAAATCTTACTCGTAGTGACCACACCAAGCCCGTAGTCGCTAAAATCAAGCGATAACTGGAAGTAACCTCCCGTGATCAAGTGCGTGCCACTCACTGAAGATATCGTCACCGTTTGGCGCTGATCTCTGTGAGGTGATGCAACTGTCACCTCTTGAATTTCTAGCTGACCACTATGCGATCCTCTTACGACAACCGACAATCGTTCTGCGCGACCATTGTAGTCAATGAGGTCCCTGTCTGTATCCGACACTTGTATTGCGGTCATATTTAACACCTCGTTCTCCATGATTGTGAGGTTCTTGTTCTCTAGTAAGTCTATTTCTGGAGGATTGTTCATGTACTTCACATGCACTGCTAATGTGCCCTCACTGTAACCTGTTGCATCTGCAACGCGTATTGATATGGTGTCTTTACCTGCAAAGTTCTTCAATGGAGTGTAATAGAGATCACCTAAAATAACGTTGATATCACGCAGCAGCGCCTCAAATGTAATGGCTTCATCGTTTGTTGCGACGATATTACTATTCAAAGGAGTGTCCGATGTGTTGCGATAGCTAAACCTACCATACCGGGAGCTGAGACTCACACTGACTGTGTCACTATCTGATACACTGTCCACATCGACTATTTCAATAGCTTGAGATAATATGAGATACCTTTCTTCGCTATTTGATATATAGTAGGCTTGGTTGCTGCTGCGGTACACCACACTTGGCGGATCATCGACTCCTTCGATGGCTAGCGTGATATTGTGCACTGAGTAAGTATTTTCACCCATAAACTCAGCAAATTTGACAATTTTGGCACTAATAACAGCTTCTCCGTGGTAGTCCTCATCTCCAGTGACCCATATTTGCCCTAGCTTCTGGTTGATGTCGTTATAATCACTGGTAATCGTGAAGCTATTGGACCTGCCATCGGTGGTTGTAGTGGTGAAGAAACAGTGAGTACAAGTGACATGTAACTCAATATCACAACACTTTGTGGGGTATAATCGATACAAATCTGAGTTCGATGCAATAAGGAATTGCGTGTCCTCGTCGATGATTGTGAAAGGAACGGGTGACTGCACGTCCTCTAGCAAATGGGTATTCGATTTCACAATTGCGACCTGATCAATCACTGGCTCGATTACTACCATGGTTGTACCACTAAACGTCATATTGCCCTCGTTTATAGACACTTGAACAGAGATGACACCATGCAGGTACATGGGGATCTGGAACAGCAACTCATCAAACACTTCTTGTAGCTCAGACAGCGTAGAGGCAACGATCTCAATGGTGTCATTGCCAGACCCACTGACTTGCTTGAATTGCTCAGGTATAATGATTGGAACCAGGTACGCACTCTTATTGTTCACATCGACTTCGGTAGTAACTGTCATGGTGAAAACGGATTGGTAGTCGTCAGTATACTGACTGTTAACAACACGAAGGTCTAGTTCACTACCAAAGAACGTTGAGTGTTCCTGTAACGTCACGTTATGAGACATGATGACACTAGGATAGAGCTGAGCGGCGTGATAATTGACGTACAGCGTATCCGTTACGACTTCTTCTTGGTTATTATATAACCCAAAGTTGCCGTTATCACTCACGCTTATAGTGATGTTACTACTGCCACTGTTGGATGTTGGAGCAATGTATCGTAGACTGAGAAGAGCAGCATTGACTGTGGCGATATCACCATCAAAAGTAAACAATTTATATCCCACTGGTGCTGCAACCCCTGTTGCACTACTACTGCCGGTGACTCCAATGCAATCATTGGATAGGAATGCGTCGTCCACGGGGTACATGGAGTTGATAGATAAGCGCAATTTACCAGAGTTAGTGAGAATCCACAACTGACCAGTTGGCTCGAATTGAAGGAGACCACATGGGGTAGATACGTTCACCGTGATCATTCCGCGTTGAGATAACGCAGGGCCTTGACTAACATCTGAGTCGGTGATTTGCCACATAACTTCCGAACTAAAGTCAATGGTTTCCTTGTTCATTACATCAAAAGCATCAGTAGTACTCATCTTCTTGCTGATGATAGGTGCGTCATTGACAGGTATCAAGTAAATCTTCAACGTGTTATATAGGGTGTCAGTAACATCGTTGCTTATGTATTCAATAGAAAATGAAACTTTAAGTGAAAACGCCAAGTCCGCAGTTGGTACAAAGGAGCAACCTGCCTCGGTGTAGTTAGACTGGAAGACTGACTGTACCGTTGCAATTGTGCCACGCAGAGTAACACGGTCGTCATAGTTTGTCACCACAACTGACTCGAGTGCACTGCAGTGTAATTGTCCGTCATTAGAGCTCATGGACAAGGTAATCACGTCGGTTTCAGTGTCAAATGAACCAGCTTCTATCCGAACTAAATCATAGAACAAGATGACTGTGTCTTCATAGCCAACCACGACATTCCCGTTATTCAATAATAAATTCAACGGTTCTAACTGAGGCAGCACTTCAACAGGCACTACCAGAGTTGCGCTGTTACCACTGACAGTTTCAATGCCACTAAATCCATTATCATTGATAATCAAAGTGACATTATCTTCACTCGCAACGAGACGTTGCTTCGACGGTACGTACTCTATCAACCCGGAATCGAGAAGAGTTGAGATGTCTGTGTCTTTCCCCATAATGTGCGCTGCACCTGAGACATATCCGTCATCAACCACGTACACACCAATACTTGCAGCCTTAGTCGCGGCTCGCACGCGACAAGTACCGTAAAGTGCTGAACATCTCAAGTTTAAATAAGCAAGAGGTGTCTCACTGAGGTCAATATCTTTCACCGCAATGAAATCCAACGGTAATGTATCCGTTTGATTGAGTATGAGCGAACCATCAGCCGGTGTGTCGACGATGAAGTATGGTGGATCATTGACTGGTAATATAGTGAAAGTGATCTCTTTGAAGGCCTCGACCATCTCCGACGATGCTAATGACAATGCACTTACACCTACAGTGGTCTCTAGAACAGCTACCATGGACACTATGTAGTTACCATTTTGGTTATCGCTTGTGTGACACGACACGTGACTCAAGAAGAAGTCTACGTCAGAGACACTCATTCTTACGGATAAGAATGTAAACTCGTGCTTACTCGCCATACCGCCTTGCAGGATACTGTTGAGGGACCAATCGAAACGGCTGTCTAGCAAGATAGTATCCGTAACACGAAAGTAGCCGATCGATGAATCAACATCTACAACCGATAAGGTGAGTGACACAGAATATGCGCTGCTATTATACACGGTGGAACTTTGTAACGAGCATATATATTGCAAGTCAACAGAGTCATCCTCTCTCATATTAACACTACGAGGGCAGTTCCATTGAATGATCGATGGCATTTTTACACTTAGTGTAATTGTAGCAGATGCAGCCTTGCCTCGAAGGTAACTATTATTGTTGGCATTCACGACTAACGATGTGACATTCAATGAGACTTTATCAGTCCCTGCGTACAACGTAGCCGGTGTGTACACGAGATAGTCCAGGATAGCCGTGACAGAGTCTTTGTTAGCAAAAAATGTGAGGAAAGATGACGTGTAATTCATCATACTATACGCTGCCGAGGCTTGGAACTCGTTACTTAATTGTGCATCCATAAATGCCCTCGACATGGAAAGGCTTCCCACGTCGCACTGCACTTCGACCATCACCATGTTGATGTCATCAATATCCTGCACTTCGAAGATAGATTGCAGCGAGATGGGACTACTAATGAGAGTAGGAAGTCTTGCTACTTGCTGCGTATCAACTGCAATGGTTGGTTCATCGTCAACCTCATCGACGAAGATGTATATCTGCGCGGTAGTTGTTGAAGAAACACCATTTTTAGGATCACTCATAACTGATAAATCTATGGAAACAAGTCCATTAAAATTGGTGATTGGAACGAAATACATCTCACTTAATGCCAGGTTGAGATGCTTTAGTGATGCCGATCGCAGATGAGTAACGGGACCTTCACTTAATTTCTGCACTACAACAGCGGTGTTATCTGACAAGGGATTCACTCGAACTATTCCTGAGTCACAAGTAATAACAATATCCACCATTGCATCGTCGAAGCCATCAATAGCGATGGAAACATTCAATGCAGTAATCGCGGTGTCTTCAGGAATGTGAGCAATACTCTTAGGGGACGAGATAGTAACCTTGTCGGCGGTAGCCGTGTTTGTCAACACTTTGATCGGTAAAACACCTGCAACAGAGGCAGTAGGAGTTGAAAACGATACATGTAGTTGATCGGACTTCGTTCCTCTGTATTTCATGAATTTAATGATGTTATTCACCAAGACCAGGCTGCCACGGAGTTGAATAGTTGCACCGCTTTCCCAAGTAGCAGGGATGTACTCATTAGGCGAGAACTCTTTCAATGTCGGCGCCAACAACAAGCCATTAGAAACGGTCAGGTTGACATGAACAATTCCCTCGTTGTATACACTGTCGGGGTCCGATAAGACAATGTCGCCGATGGACGACGAGACATTGTACAGAACCACACTGTAATTACTGGCAAATACAATAGATGGCGCATCATCAACGCACTCAACATCGACAGCTACAGTTGCAACAGATGCGGCACTGCTACTCGAGTTCGTGATCGTTAGACTGAAGTGGACACTGGTAGCACCGCAGTAGTCCTTACTTGGGATGTACAGGATGTCGGCTATCGAGAGAGTGATAACATCGAGAGATCCACTTACTTGTAGCAGTTGCTCTGACACTTGCTGTACATTAGCTGCTGGTTCCACGATCTGCACACTACCATAAGGAGTGTATATTGAAAGCGTGAAACTTGCTATTGAGTCTTGAGTTGTTAGATCGATACTCGATAGTTTACTACCGCGAATCGCATAAGGAGTGTCTTCTTTCACACTTATATTGCTGACAACCGTGTCAATAAACGGCATATCTAGTTGAGGCAATACATATATAGTGATCGCATCAGTAACCACTTCCTCGTGATCTTTACTAGGAATGCCAGTTGCGGCGTTCAGTCCGAAATCGTTGACGATTATAGAGAGCGTGTCATGATTGACGTAGCCTGTGTTCAAAATCATCACCTCAGTTTTAATGTCAGACCCTCTGATGTTGTTGCTATCGAGTAGAACTGGGTCGTACACAGGACCAAACACCGGTGCGTTTGCGATGATTCCTGAGGAAAGAACGTTAATGTTATCACCAACGGTCCACATGGAATCCTGTGTGAACTCCAGGTCGTACACCACACCCACTCGCTCGTTTAATACGTCGTCAATGATAGTCTTGGTGACTACAACCTGGTTGATGCAACCGAGTGCATGCAATGCATCACTGACATCTTCAGCAGATGCGAACACATCAATTAGAGCAGTCTTCTCACCATTTATCCCAATAGCAAAGCTACCGCTTGGCAGGACCCGACTCTCCTTGTAAATCTCGATTCCTGCTCTTCCTAGCGAGTTGACAGTGGTGATGTTGTTCGAATTAACGGTCAATTTAGGGAAACCGTCCTTGAGATATTTCCAAGGAACAAACGACAACTCCCACGCATACAGATTCTTGCCAGGGTCTACTGCTTGACGGGTTACATTGATCTCTGTGCGACCAATGGTCACATTGCCATCGGAAACAGGTGCAATTTGTAACATTTCAGCACAAGCATCAAAGATACGAGACACCTCTGTTTTCATATCATATTCGTTGGCGGCTGGTGACAATGCTTGCGTAGTGAACACGCTAGCGACCTGAGGTACAATGACTTGATTCACAGAGCTAATAGACTTCGCATACGCATTGCAATCCAGCTCCAATGTAAAGTAACTGTTGTCATTCACCGCGATAATTCCAATATTTTCAGGCAATGTGATATATATCTGCTGCTTCTCCACGCGAGAACTACTAGTGATAGTGATTCGCTGTCGTGGATTGACATGGTTGGTGTGCATTATACTGTTCCAGTCATTGAATGGTTGATAAATTAAGGACTTTAGAGCGCGGTTCACGTCATATATTGTACCAGAAAAGGTTAAATTGCCAATGATGTTGATGTCCGCGAATGAAATACCGTCGTATTGGCCAAGGAATATGTCGCCGTGAGACACCGCAAGTGACACACCAACGTATCCCTTCGATTGAGTGAGTAATACTGGGTAGTTAGGATCACTGATGCTGACCATTGTGTTCATATATGCAATCGTGTCCTCGTACAAATACATTTGGTCCGACCGTAAGTGGATGGATGGTGGATTATTGACTAAAGAGAGGATAATTTTTACCTCCGACTCCACTGGTTGGTCTGCTCCTTGGTCTTCAACTATAATTGTGACATAATCAGTAAGCGACGAGGTTGCTTGAGTATGCTCTATAATTATTTCTGTTGAAGGGATGTAGACAAGGGAGGAAATCGCATGCTGCAGTTGATGAATGTTTCCTTCGAATCTTAACATTTGCTTGGTTGGTAACAAGGTGATATACTGCTCACTGGTATAACTGGCACATGGAGTGCACATGCCCCAATCACTGTCTTCAGTGGAGTCGTAGAGGTATGTAGTGGCGCAGAATGTACCCAAATCGCTGGTTGCATCACCTGCACAAGCCGAATATTGTTCATCATTGTATATGAAAGGGAATGCACATCGCTGACCACCCATGACGCAATAGTGCGTGTGGCGTTGCACTTGTGAGGTGCTTATTGTTACCAACGGATAGCTACTCGTCATAAAATCAAGCAAGAATAGTCGCTTGTACCTGTCTGAAGTCATCACATTCCGGATGTTGGTGACAGTAGCTAGCTCCAACCCTGGCATCTTCCGTATGCGTGATTGTAACGCTTTATCTAGCCATACCAATGGTACAGTAAAGGAGGAGTCGTCGATAGAGATGACTGCATCACCGGCTAGAGGAGATTGACCAGCGACAAGTCTGGTTGATTTTATATAATTATCGAATGGCAACAGACAAGAGTACCCGCTCCAGTGATCCTTCTGGAGGGTTGTTGGTCCATGTACTGTGCTTGTACCATTAACAAGGCAATTATCGGTTGCTTGCACTAAATAGGCTCGGCCAAATAAGCTGGGGAATGTGACATACCACGTGTTAGTGGATCCATCCTCAGCCGTATACTTCTGCACACGAAGATTGTTAGCTATGAGGTCTATGCTACTGCTTTGCTTGTTACTTAGCAAGGACGCCAATGCAACAGCGAAGTCATATTCCGAAGCGTGAATACTGATTGTGGTTGTCGATGAGTTATAATGCAAGTTGAATACGCCAGCGGCAGGCAAGGTGCTGCCATCGGTGGTGCCGACGATGAATTGCTGCACTTCCTGTACGAATGATGTCGATCCTTTAACCGTTTCCTTAATACTGATGCTTGTTTCGTCGTCAAAGGTAGAAGTATTTGCACTGATGAGTATTAATGGCACATCCCCAGCACAAGAGTTACTTATCTTGGTGGCATCATCGGCACTTGTCAAGAATGTGATGTTTGTGGCAAATACTAAAGGATTATTCTCGTCATCCACGTCGCTGATGGACGGACATAACCTTCCAGTGGTGGAGTTGGACACAATGCGAATACTATTAATAGTTTTCATTGCCATTAGCTTGTCGTACAGCGTGTTCTTGTCAGTCTTGCAAGGCAATCCAGTGGCGGTTACAGCACATTCAGGTAAGTTAGAAGGCTCGACGTAGTCATAAATCCAGATAGGAGCAGCGGGAAAGCCTCGATATGATAGATGGAGTAACTCAATTGGCAATGTTGTATTAATATTCCACTCCGTAGGGACCGCTGACTTGGAGGAACAAAGAAGTGTTTGAACCTCTGCTACCTCCTTATATAGGGGATACTCAACAGACAATAAATGTCGGCGTGATTTCACCTGAGTAGCTATATCCACGAGAGATCTTTCGAGCACAATAACATCGGAGCCAGTGCCTTTAAGGTCAACTTGCGCATTATCCTTGACAATGGATGGTATGTCATCTCTAGATGCAAGGGAATAAGCAGTACTACCGGAAGCCACGTACATGTTACCTGACGAGGTACTGCGAGTGCTATAAAGTGTTGCCTTCACTGCAATAGTGTACCTGGTAACTGTTGAGGACACAATACTGCGTTCAACATCAAAATCCATGAGCAAATCAGGGTTCATACTCGACCAAGTGGAATTTAACACTTTTGCTACTACTTTAACCGACGCGTCAACGGCTATAGAGTCCGTTTTTCCGGTATTTCCATATTTGTCATGTAATGTAAGTTGAAAAGTTCCTTGAATAGGTGCATTTCCTTTGCTCACTCGCTCAATGTAAACGTTGGCACCAGTACCAACCAAGCCGGTAGTAATAGGCATCAAGACTGGAATGGTGCCATTAGTGCACCACACCTTCATGACGTACTTACTTCTCTTTTCAACGGTTTCATAAACAGCCTTGACATCAGCATCCACTACTCCTTGAAGACTTTTTAGAGCAAACTTAATAGCATATATAGCTTCGTTGAGACCGAGATTGATGTCAATTGAGGTGCTAATTATGTCGGTTGCGCCTTCTTGGGAGACAATAGCAAGCCGTAAATCACCGCTTACAGGGACTGTAGCGGGAATAACTACTGCAACTTCAAACGGTATCGAGTCATTACCTAATGTGTTGTTAATTGGTCGACAGATAGTGACACTGCAAGCAGTTTTAGAGTAAGTAGGATCGGTGGAGCCAGCTGATGTCAACACGATGATGTTATCAGTGAAGAGACGAGAAAGGAAGGTAATAGTCCACACTGTTATACCTTGAGAGTCATCAGTTCTCTCTACCTCTGTGTAACCCATTCCTATATTCGACAATGCACTACGTACGTCGTTGCTACTCGCATTAAACGATAATGCGCTGGTTTCAATATGACGAGACGAATATGTATTATCTTCTGCGTACTGGGTCAACATGGCATTAGTTAACTTGCGAGGCAAGACCATAACAAACTCTCCGTCAATAACACCAGTAGTGTTCGCGGTTACAGTTACTATCGCAGGTTGCAAAGTTCCCTTTTCTACTTCAACTACATTCATTGAGAGTGTGCCGTTCTCGTACGACAAGCGCATTAATGGGATGTCGTATGCATTACTAGTAAATGTAACGTATATAGTACCCAGTAAATTGGACGGCGATGTACTATTGGGGGCTAGGTACGAGACGATGATATCGCCGACGCTTTCTATTTCAGATAACGCAGCTTGAACGTTACTAACAGTGTTTTCAATAGGATTAACAATGCTGAAAGATGTATTATACACCGCATTATAGCAGTCAAAAGTAAGTTCGACATCAATCGCATCCGTGATAGCCACATCGGAGTAGATTTCGATAGCTTGCTTCTCATAGCGCCATGGTAGTTCCAATGACATAACTTGTATTTCTGGAGTGTTCTCGGTGTTACCGATTACATCTACATCGAAGACTTTTCTCATCAGTACGTCATTCACCTCGGTGGTGGTGGACACCACATCACCGTACTTGTTAGCAGCTACTATCATGGTTATCTTTTCGTCATCCTGATATTGCTTGAATGGCGCCGTTGTGATTTGCAGCGAGTCTAAAGCAACACCACTACCGGAGTCCACGTTATATATTCCAGCAGAATCCCTGGTATCGACTATTGAAATTCCTTTCAAATTGCCATAGTTCAAACTAACAGTTACGATTTTCTCAGTACTCATTGGAGTACCGTGACCGTAGTTCCCGTTGTCATAAGCGGTTAACTTAACGCCAACAGAGCTAGTCGACACCATATTGCCATAGAATTCAATGTATTGCAACGACTTCTGTATCGCAGAGACAGTTCCCATTAATAGGACGGACGAAGTTTTCATGTCATTGCTTGCGACGTAGTCAACACCGGCTCGCACAGAGTATAGCAATGGTAACGACAACATACACTGCTTAGTAGTGGTGCTGTCAAGGCATTCGATAGTGACATTCATTCGCAGATCACCGTCAGCGCCGTCATAACGGTCATAATCATCAATGGTAAAGTTCTTGAAAATATTAACTGTTACATCGGACACGTGTACCTCGTCAGGACCGACGATGAATGGAGGATCATTTCTCCAGCTGACTGACACGTGCTTACTGAGACTTACTTCTGTCGATCCGTCAGACACGGTAACATCCAACCGAGATAGAACTGTATCAAGTGACTGCAGTATCGAGTTAGACTGATAGATATCAGCAATTTTTTCAATGACTCCCGTGTCGGGCCACATGCCGTTGAAGTTGCTGTCTGGTAATATGGCGATGCTACTCATAATATCTTGTAATGCGGTGATATTCTGACTAGCAATCGATATAGATGACGAGTGGTTGTGCAGTAATATAACCTTTTCACGTAAGTATTCGTTACTCTCGGGACCAGTAGAAAGCAGGGCGGAGAGAACAGGCATGGCCAGAGTGCCGTGGGTAATGGTAACTGTTACCACTAACGACGCTTGGTACTCCACCAAGTCAATATCATCAACAAGAATAGAAGGCATAGCGCATGATGTGTCCTCGATACACATAATATCGATATCATTCGCAATTTTCAACACTGGAGGATTATTGACAGACTCGCAAGTAATCTGTAAAGCAGTTGTTGCAACGCCTGGTTGCGTGGCACTTGCCATCGATCCACATCTACCATTATCACTGACTGAGGCTGTGATAGTGATGTCACCATACCAGTTAACCGGGGTCATGATACCGAATTGAAGGCTATTGTGGTTACACTTACCGACAGGGCAAAATAATATCACCGTGTCCTCGGTGGAGTTCGGTGAGATGTAAATACCTTGATTCTGCAGAATAGTAAAAATAGTTGGACCAACCGATGACTGCAGAGTAATAGTGAACATACTAGTTTGCTGACTATATTCGTTCTTACAGTAGCTGTCACTAGCATCAGGATCAGCAATGTATAGCTCCATGTAGCACATTTGATGCTCTTTACAGTCAGACAGTAAGCTGGGTACCTGCAGAGATATAATTGGAGGGTCGTTGACCGCTTCTAAGAACACCTTGGCACTGGTGTTCGCCACCGAGTGAACCTTGTTCGAATCCATTGCATTAAGAGTACTCAGCGATGCAGAGACCGTGGCAATACCGTTGTAGTGTGGTTGTGGGATATACTTTAATGACGAAAGTAAACTATTCAACTGCTTTGCAGTGCCTTGGAGCGAAATTACAGGTGATGATTCGACGGAATGGGGCGCAATGAGTAATGCACCCATGTACTCCTCAACGGATAGTGTAACATGAAGAACATTCCATTCGTGTGCGCTGTCAACATAGAATGATGCTATGGAGACCTCGGCAGCACCTTCAGTGCTTCGAATAATACGACCAGAGGGAGATGACTCGTTCTGGAGAACTAAGCGGATGCTTGAGTGACTGCTTCCGGTGTGCTCGTGATATACAACGAATGATTCGTGCAGTATGAGAGGAATTTCCTTGATGGTGGTGACAGATGAGTGCATCGTTGGACCAACTAGATTCATGTCGGTGACGCTTATAGTCAAAGTCGCTGCTGTATAGCCACCATCAGTAGCAATTAAGGCGGGGAACATTGCATATGGTATGTGATGCTCATACATGATGCGATTCATGATATCTTGCACATATGTCAGCTTACTTTGCACTCGAACTGAGTAGTCGTTCACATGCACAATGTTATAGCCGATCGCCGAGGCGTTATTGAATGATAACTTGGTGAGTAGCGCAGGTTCAACCGAGACAGTTATATCAACCAAACTGCTGTCATTATCCGCGATGCCAATTGTGGTTGAAGACAAATACCAATATGCTGTGCGATATAAGTTATCACTGTCATCACCTGTGATCCGAAGTAACGAAGCGGTAATGTTGCTGGGTGCGGTGATTTCAGGAGCCAGATTTACTGGTGTTAGGACAATATATAATCTGGTTTTTGCAAAATCGGCAGATCCGTCACTTACACTGATATATAATGAGACAAGACCGCTATTCTTGATATTAACTCCTTCTAATCCCTGGTAACGGATAGATTTTAGTGTACTGACGATGTCAGAAGCAGTCGCGTTGATAACAATAGTATCACCTGCAGTAACAGTAGTATCCATGAATAAATACCCACTCGACACCGTGATGTTGACTGATAGCAAGCTTGTATCAACATCAGATATACTCACTTGAATACCAGATTTTGACTCATCAAAAACGTAGAATTCTTTGTCCTGTTGAATATTGATGCTACTACTGCTGAGAGTAATCACTGGTAAATCATTGACAGGCAGCACCTTAATACTCATGACAGATGACACAGGCTTATCATGCGCGGAGTTCAGACCTTTCATCGTCGAGACGACCTGAATGGACATGGTGTCGATGCCACTCCAATCTGGACCGGGAACGTACATCATAGTGGGTAAAAAAGAATTAATGTTAGATAATGTTCCCACCAACTGCATCGTCAAATCGTTGGGATACACCGTCACATGGTTAGCTGTACTAGGCACACGCAACGTGCCATGCAGCACGGTAATATTCACCTTAACATGCGAGTTAATGTCGTTCATTACTGTGATATCAGCATCACTAATGTGTATCATATCCAGGTAAAGTGGTGTGTCTTCGGATATCGAAGTGAGCGTTAAGACTTCAATAACTGGATCGTCGTCGACTGGAGTAACGAACAGTTTAAAACTATGTGAAATTGTGACACTACTAGTATCACCAACAGTAGACGATGCTGGAAACACAATGTCTAAGGTCACGACACTGATGTTACTCGCGTAGCCATGTGCGACGGAGTTATAGTTCTCTGTAGGCGTTATAGTTACACCAGCTAGAACAGCTGCCAGTTGCTTGCAAGAAGGGATGTTGATATTCATAACATTTGACCCATCACTGATTTCACTCGACGTGGATAGGTCCGCTGGCACTTGGATTGACTGAATCGGGACGTCGTATCGTATAACGAGTCTGCACTCCAGCGTAGCTACGTTTTCATCATAATCCACGACTAGATTTAGAGAACTGTCTCCAATTATCAACGGAGTGTCTTCACGTATCACGATAGACGACCCACCACTAATTGTTGGTGTCCTGGCCTTCCCAATGATTGATATATACATCGAAGACTTGGTAAGAACGTGGGACAAATCTTTGGCATCTACAAATGCTATACCGACGACATCCGCAGAGTCGGATGGACTTTGACTCACGTACTTCACACTTTCTATGGCTTTCTGAAGCCTAACAATTGACCCAGACATATAAAGCGATGAGCTGCTGTTGCGAATCATGGATATACTAACACTGGATGTGTCCCACGTGCACTGGTCGCAGGTGAGATGAATAATACATATGTTGCTATCAGTGTTATCTGCGTCGTTCAGTACAATATTGTTTAATACAGCAGTTGGCGCATGTGATTCTATGACTTTACTAGTATTTGCCATCGAACCCAAGGTGTTAGTGTAACTAATCGTACTACCATCGTCAACGCTACTTACATATACATACACGACTCTGGTTGTGCTTAGAACGGTCGCTGGTACACCATGGATCCCGTTATCAGATACAGTGATACTAACCTCATCAATGCCGTGATAATTGGCTACTGGAGAGTAGACTAACGACTCCATCGCTGTGTTCATACCAATGATAGGCCCTTGAATAGTGATCGACTTGCTGGGTACCATGTTGTCACCAGTCAAAAACAATACTTCAAAGCTAGTAACTGTTAACATACCAGACTTGGCGGTAAGTGTAACAGTTAGGAATGCTTTTGCATCAAATGTCAGGAAATCGACATCTTCTATACTGACACCAGACAGCTGAACCACGTTGTCTTCTTTACTCTTGTACACAGTCGACGCATAGATCACAGGTGCGTCATTGACTGCTTGCACATGCATAATAATCGAGGTTTCACTTGGTGTGACGGTGGAAGCTGCACTATTAGGGATGGCTTTCTCCTGTGCCACGACAATGTCCACGTAATCACTACCAAAGTAATCACGTGGTGGGTTGTACACAACGTGCTTTAATACGCGATTAATTTCATCGATGGACGCGGACATGATAACTAGTTGTTGCATCATATCTTGCGGTTTAGTCAGCACCTTTATGATAAGATCGTTATAAACCAAGGAGCTGTCAGTGCCGAGAGTGCCTAAGTGCACTTTCACTGTAACAATCAGTCGATTATCGACCAATTCATTGAAATCAACATCATTAAGAGTGATCCTACTTGCAGCTAGTACCACGCTAGTGTCCTCGCTCACAACCAATGTACTGTTACCAACAGTTATATCCGTTGGATCGTCAACAGCGTGAAAATAAAGCTTTAGTTGTCTTGTTGATGAGCTGGATATAGACAGACTTGTCTTGATATCGTACTCATCAATTGTTACCGTGACTAGGATATGATCCGAGGTGTATACGTTGCTGTTGAGTGCAGGAACATACGTTGCATCACTAAATAATTGATTCAAATTAACTAGCGTACCAATGACGACGTATCCACTATCCACCTTGTTTATCAACACATCATTGCTGAGGGAGCTCACTGTGCTGCTGTTAAAGGATATTACACCAGTAGTAGCAGAGTTTTTACTAGCTCCTTGAGTAATTTCTACGCGATATGTTTCGTGTACTCGCAACAAGTCATAGTCGCGGAATATAATGGGCGGAAGAGCGAGTGGCAAGTCTTCATAACCCCATAGCACACGAGGAAGTTCACCTATAGTCGGTGGAATGTCTACTTTACTTATTAATACGGGCACAGATAACGAAGCAGATACATTGAAGCTGTCGACTAGAGTCATCATTATGCTATCCAATCCGGTGTAATTGAGATGTGGATTATACCACAATGTATCTAGGACGCGTTTTAACTTGTATATGTTACCGTGTATAGTCAGTGCTGAAGTATTGGTGCTTGTGATGTGATTATTCGAACTAATATCAGTACCATTCATTTTAAGTAAGCTTGAGGGATTTAAAATCAAAACATTTCCATGTGATGCGATACAGGTGAGTGTCAACATATCGCTGACATCACTGTCTTCAATATCAAGTATACCTGATAGCAAACGAGGTGTGTTTTGATCTGTAAGCACAGGAAACTTGGCATTATCTTGCGTCATTATTACTGGCGCGTGATTAACAGGATTAACCACAACAGTGACTGAAGCCTCTGACAATACAATGCCATTGTCATATAACGTCGCACTAATTGTGTCTAAACCCTGTGCTTTATTATACTGATGTAATGGTGAATAAGTTAAACCATCTAACGCATTATTTATATCACTCATGGTACCATTGATGCTGCAACTGTACTGACGAATCGACGTTATATGACTTCCTACTTCAGTCCCCTCTTGACAGACAACCCCACTTATATTCAAATATCCATAATTGGTTACTATATCTACATTATATTCATAAGTTGATGCCTCGTCTTCGTCTTGCTTGAGACTAATAGATACGGGTAATGCTTGGTCCTCATCAGTGTAAATTAAATCACTCATAACTATTTGAGGAATTATTATCTCTTTTTCCAGACTAATTTGAATTGATTGCATTTCTGGTGTATCCTGTAGTATCTTTTTACCGTAATCAGTATTAATAACACTAGCGCTAAATGTAACGATATCATTAGCATATTCATGTCCCGATGAGCAATACAATACATTGCCACCAATCAAGAGAGTCTGTATGTCAACTAATGTCCCAATTATTTCATAGAAATTAGATCCAGTTAATACATTACCATTCTTTACATACAGCCCTTTACCTCTATTCGTGCTACTCGCCGGTGCGATTGCATTCGGCGTAATATCGTGCAAATAATCTAGTTTTAATCTAACATATCCATGTTGAGTTGTGATATTCACTCCAATCTTATTATTATTTATAACATCATCTTCATCCAACAAATCCACAAGATCGATCCTTATATTAGGAATACTCTGAAGATCTTTCCGTGCCTTTAAAGCCAACTTGGTGGGAGTTTGCAGGCTGAGACGTGCCCAGCTGAAGCGAAACCACGCCAGCGCCACCCACCAAATCAGCCATGGGCGCATCATCCTTCCTTCCTTTCAAATTAATACCAGGCTCGTTAGAAAGAGTTCCGGTTCCTCTGGCTTGCCGGTACATTCATACTGTGATTTAATTTAGCAATAAAGAACTCGATTACTATACTCTTGATGTAATGCTTTAGTGTTTAAAGTCAATTTCTCCTCTGAGTATTAATGAAAAAAAGGAATCAATTATGATGAATTTTTTATTGAAGGTGCTGTCTTAGAGGTTGATAATCATTTTAATATGTACACTTCAAAACTTAACTAACTCGAGGTTATACACTGTATAGTACTATAAAGTAAACTTCAACTTTTGGTTCCTATCTCATATTCGGCGAGGGCGAAGAAAAGAAATCAATTCTGAGGAATCAGTCAAGATCCTCAAGTATCGAGTTTGTTCTGTTGTGAACATAATACTAGGGCTGGTTAGTCACTGTAAGTGTGATTAGTATAAGAGCGAACGATTTCCTCGAAAGTAAAGCATAAGTAGTGAAGAATGGAGAAGGAAAAGAGTAAATCAGGTTGGTATCCTGGTAAGTATTACAACTCTTTTGTCCGATCACGGAAGGAAAAGAAAGCAGTAGAAGGGTTGTCACGGGACTTTGATTCTGATAGTGAAAATGTTGATACAAGTGATATAGTAACAGCAGCTAATACCTTGGGCGGAGACCAAGAGAGTGATGATTATCAAGTTGTTGGAAGCAATGAAATAATATCGGGGAAATCAACTAAAATTAAAGCAAACTTCTTGCCTTCAATACTACCTATTGGTTCTACTAGTAATAGTAAAAGTGATTCAAATGTTGGGAAAATTAGATTAATTTTGAGTAATTATCAGTCCATGGGAATGACGGATGTGACATCACCTGTTATATACGTAGAGATAGAAGGTGTGCACAAGGTATTCAAGAATATTAACAATGCCAGTAATATTGTTACAAATTTCTATTTTAATGATATTACTTCTGATATTTATATATTACTTATTGATGAAAGCGACGGACTTATTAAAGGGCGTATTATCACGAGTATTTCATCATATATGACATTGAAAGGACCCAAGGAAGATGTGACAGAATGGAAAATATTCTTGCCGTTGAATGACACGGGAAGTGGCAGTGCAGTGACTAGTTCAAGTATTGCCACGTATCAATCGTGTCACTATGAACACGTGAATGGAATGATTAAAACACGTGAAATATTTCCTATTCTTAACATAACCACTAGTATTGAGTTGCTTATACCATCACCAGTAATGCTATATCTAAGTTATCCCGTTACTGATGTGAGCGAGATAAAAAATAACGCAGACCCCAATACCTATGAAAGAGACATCCAACGAGTAATCAATATATTTCAGACCCCACCAATATTCATCCCTTTTCTGACCTTCCCCGAGGGATTTGTGTTGGTTGGATTAGTTAGTTTGGTGGTATTCGGGGTAAGCACTTGTTATATACCGTTTGTGGTATATGGGATGGTCATTCTTAATGGGATGCTCGCACGTCCTAATTTCTCGTATATCGCGCAGTATATGCCGACACGCGACAAGACCGCGAATAAGATTCCTATAATATCCCATCAATATGTTAGTCTAAATCTCAATAGACTTCGAGGTAATACTTATTTATTACTAGCTTTCTTATTGATACTCATTCACTCGCTTAGGTATAGTACGCATCCTAGAGAAGGTGCAGAACATCACATGCTTTGTTGATATGAACATGTCTCTTATCTTCTACACCATGTTCCTAGGGCTAACCATGTGCACCTCAATATTTCTAATGATATTTTCCGTAAAATTTGTGATATTTATCGGACTTATGGTGTGTTTCTTGGTCCTGGTTGTAACCAACTCACCATCCAGTAGTCATATTGACTCGAATATTCAAAAGTACGCCCTTGGATACATAGTGTACCGCCATTTGCATGCCTTTTGGTGCCGTATTCCTACCACTGTCTCCGCCGAGCACCGTTATATCACTAGTTTACAGTGTATAAATCCTCGTAAAGGTGTGTATAAGGAACACTTTAAGGACACAACAACTGATAGCATCACTCCCGTGGGCGAGAAGTCACCAACTGACACTACTACCACTACTACTACTACTACTACTACCGATAATAATGCGGACAGCATGTAGTCCAACTCTGTAACATAAAGAAAGTGTTTCTTAAACTCTTTTTAGGAAGAAGGAAGTGGTGTATACGCACATGGATTCATATTTTTATTTCTACAATTCTTTTAATTTACCTTAGATTTAATAACTTTCTCTAGATGTCGAATGACTCTCGTCCTAACGGACAGATCCTGGTCCATCACTGCTATTCTAACACCACTTATTTTAGAAAATGGAAATTTAAATTTTGTATCCGGTACACCCATAATACAATTATTCAATTCCAAATTCAAATGTTTGACCAACGCTTTGATTGCGGAAGGACAGAAATACTGGCCTCGCACGATGATAGAGTGGATCTTCTTGTATGTGTAAAAAGTATCAAGAATTGACACATAATGCATTAAATTACGGGCACCTGTCGGTATGTAGGAGTCGGGCTCGTAGTCATTGCTGTACAAGATTTCCGTTGGATCGACCGTGAATGAGCCTTCAGCTTGTAAGATACTCTCGTAATTGGATGTAACAATCTTGCAAACATTACTTATAGTGACATCTTCATTGAACTCATACTGTCCGTTGATACTTATGTCGTGACCAGCCAACTCATCTGTGCGTGGTTGCACCTTGTAATGCATCACCTCTCTGTCATCCACGAAATGAACGATGTATATTACATCACTAGACTCATTTTTGACTATGTACTCCACTGCGCTGTGGATAGAAATGGGATCGGGATTCTTGGCGAAATATATAAATGGTTCATTCGCAATACGTTCGAGGGAATCAAAGCAATACTGTAAGAGGTATCCGTTCACGGGATTCGAGGTCTCGATCATTTCATGGAACGAGTTGAATCGCATCCGTCGAACAGGTGAGACCTGCTGTGCAAGTTCGTTACCATCTAATGACTTGGTTGACCAACGAGCTTCTCTTTCTGCACTTTTTAATGGATCAAAAACTGTTTCTTCAAATTCACTTTGTTTATTATATGCATCAACTACTGCATTATTATCAACTTTTTTCTTTTCATTCAAATGTCCTAAAATAAATATCGCTGTTGAGTACAAATCAACCCGACCAAACATGTATATCACAATAATCCCCAGCCCGAGTAGGTACACCACGAACCACAAGAACACATCGGGAGTTAAGACGATATTACCAAGTAAGCCAAATAGTACCGCGAACATACTGAAGATGACATGCCACCACTTTGCAACGACTAATCTAGCTAGTTTAGGTCGGTACAACTTGAGTAATAAACTTGCCCCAGCAAATGCAAATAAAACCGTTAAGAAAGAGATTGCAAACACTCCGCCAAAGCGACTGATTCCTTTCTCGTCATCGGGTTTGAATATGCACAGGAACAAAAATATTGAATAAAGAGTGAAGCATATAATACTACTGTATGTCACACCTTTATACTCTGCAGCAAGTGCTTGTGGCATCACCTTGTCTTTAGCTAACCGTTGTAATAAGCCTGAAACTCCGATAATTGCCGTGAGTACACCGCCACATAAGATCATAACTGCATCAATACATAAGATTGTACGAAATGCGCGACCACCGACGATACCCGCCATGACAGCAAGCATGTCACTTGGGTGCTGGTAGATGAGATCTAGTGGCATGACCATCATCGACATGAAACTCAACAACGGATTGTAGAGCCCTACTAACAACGCCATCCAGTTGACAGTGCTGATGAAAATAGTAGGATTATGCATGGATTCCACGTAATTAGCTGCGGTCTCAAAGCCAGTAATACCTAAAAGAGCTGTTGAATATCCAAAATAAATACTCGCAATGACTCCATAACCCATAAATGCGCCAGTTGATGAACGTATAACTGGTAAATCCGTGTGCATATTAGCTGTGAACACTTCGAAATTGTCTTGACAGCCATACACAAAACCCCATATAATAAGAACTGTCAGCACAATTACGTGTGTTGAAAATAAGAAAAGTGTTACATTTGCTGATTCCTTAACTCCACATAAAGTAACTATCCCGAAGCCAGCTAAAATAAGGATGGTGAACCCTCTAATATCTACCTCGGGCCAAAGTAATGAGAGATAAATAACAGAATCAAATGCCGAGACAATAGCCGTTGCGGTATAAGACAATAATGACAAACATGCCGTAAAAGCGGCAACATACTTGGATGATGTGTTTAGGATTAAATTGTACGTTCCTCCATTCACGGGTAATGCTGTAACAACCTCACTATAAACAACTCTAAAGAAATATAACATCAGAGTGACTAATAATAGACCAATTGGAGCCAATTTACCACCCGATGCTGCGCATATACCCGCTGTATATAAGCATGAACCTAATAAATCACATCCAGCAATACTGACACTACTAAAAACTCCTAATTTTTCTTCATGATGAACTTGTTGACGATTTTTTGATTTATCAATACTTAAAGTTATTCCAGGATTTGTCGAATCAGCAACAACCATAGAATCAGTTCCTCCAACTAATGAGACTCCTATAACTCTCTTCGTGCCCCAGCCAGTGAACGTACCAGTTAATTGGCCTTCCTTTAAAATATTCTCTCCTAATCCATATTGAGGAGTTTCATAATAATCTTCGAGGTCGCGAGGTCCATCATTGATACCAATATTGATCTCCCCTAAATCTTGCAACGCTTTCACGGCAGGCGACATCTCATTGCCAGAACTATCCAAGCGCTCAAAATAGAATGAATCGGTTGAGGTATTCCGGTTATAACCAGTCCCCGCCTCAACCTCTCTCAACTCTAACTCTTTCTTACTCATACTAATCTCTATTCCATGCGTAAGGGAGCAATCAAATTCAATTTTCAATTCCTACACGGTACCTTCGAAGTAGGTCTCGGGGTATGAAAGTGTCAGAAAAGTGAAAAAAGTTTACCGTGCAAATAGTATTACAAGAAAGCGTGACTTAGTAACTTAGTAAAAGCAAAGAATGATCAACTCGCTACTGAACATCTTATCACCTCACCGCAAACGTTGTTATTTATTCAGCGAGGGATCCGCGAATGACAAGAAATTATTAGGTAACTTTACATACTTCATTACTTCCCACGCTAATGTTATATACAAACGGTGCACATCTTGGTCAATCATTAACAGTTGCTTATGGAGCGAATGTAGTTGTTGGATTTTCTCAATCGGCATCATCTTCTCTAATTTCTATCAACTAACTTACTCACGTATACTCACTCGTACTGCAGGTCTAAAAGGCAGCCATCTCTGTGAAATTTTTCGATTAAAGTTGTCTGGTAATTCAATATCTATATCTTGACGATTATCACTCACTCACTTACTCGCTCATCTAAAGTTCCTCCTGGTTTTATTGTTACTTCAGAGTGTATGGAAGAGTTCAAGAATCACTACCAGAATATGACAGTTTTACCAAAAGAGTTGCTGTCTGAAATCGAGACCAAAATTCGGGAGTTGGAAAAGATTATTGGTAAGATATAATACTATATTTAATTCATTGCTTTCTCACATTATTTACAAATATACTAAACTTATAGGAAGAAAATTTGGCGGAGTGAAAGAGTCGCCTTCCCTTGAATTTCCATTATTACTTTCAATTCGCGATGGCAACAACATGGTTCCTAGTATACCATACTCTGAAAACACAGTATTGAATGTTGGTTTAAATGACGCTGTTTGCAATAATTTCATTTCCGTAACTAATAACCC
>JACCDO010052891.1_pt1 | contig 22027 bp, 23 predicted proteins | sample 7446101 | NCBI WGS metagenome assembly JACCDO01 (sample SAMN15323440, study PRJNA562643) | freshwater metagenome | isolation source: river surface water | place: USA:Blue River Watershed | collected 2017-08-16
ATAAAATTTTTTAAACTCTTCTCATATAATATAATATAAATTATATTAAAAATAGAAGATTTTCCTATAGCATTATTTCCTCTAATTATTTGTATATGTTTATCAAAATGTATAATATTTGTTTTATCTCCATAAATAAGTAGATTTCTAAATGACAATTTATTTATTTTTAGATTTCTAATCTCCTTATCGTGTGATATAGATAAATTAATAGTTTTTTCTATGTCACTATATAAATCTATAACGTTTTGTGGACATTTAAGTTTTTTAAGAATTTTAATTGTCATATCTATAAAGATTATTTAATTTATCTTTAACTTTATATATAAAAAATTGAAAAAAAATGATGGGACCCTTTATAAAAAATAAAATGGTGAATAAAAATATAGTGAAAAAAATAAGTCATACAAGATGTATTATTATTGCAAGTAATGCAAAGTTACTTGTTTCAATTAATACAATGGATAAATTATATAAAGAGAAATCGTTTAGAGAATTACGAAATTATGTATTTAATAAATGTTATGTTAATTATAACAATATGCATGTTTCTTATACTGTAAATGAAATTACAGATATGATGAATGAATTTAATAGATTTGTATTAACTAACACTATAAAAAATATAAAAAATATAAGAAATTTCAAAGTTGAATTAGTAAAAGAATGTTTAAGAATAAAAAGAGAACTCTTAATACATTATTATTATAACTTTTTGATTAAAAAATAATAAAGTGATTATTTATAATAAATATCGCAGTATTATTTTTTAATCAAACCCATTATTTAAAAATCTTCGTCGAGGTCTAATGTAAATACTTCTTTATCTGCTTTACGATAATTAGTAACTTCATTCTCGAAGAAATTAGTTTTTACATCTAATGATATATAATCCATGAAACTAAATGGATTTTCTTTCTTATATATTTGTGGTAGATTTAATTGTAATAACCAATAATCTGCTACAAATTCAATATAATCACACATTAACTTAGAATTCATCCCTAATAAAGATACTGGTAAACTATTAGTTACAAACTCTTTTTCTATATCTACAGCTTCTTTAAATATACTATAAATCTTTTCATTTGTACATTTATTATTTAATTTAGAATATAACATTATACCTGTTCTACAATGTAATGTTTCATCTCTTGCTATAAAATGATTTGCTTGTGTGAGCCCAGGCATTAAATTTCTTTTTTTTAACCAATATATAGCACAAAATGAACTACAAAACATTATTCCTTCAACTATAATAAAAGCAATTAACCGTTCATTTAGTGGTAGTTTAGAATCTGTATACTTTAATGCCCAATCTGCTTTCAATTTAACAGCAGGTATTTTATTTATAGCATTATAAAGTAATTCTTTTTTATGTTCTTCTTTAACCAATGTCTCTATAAATAAAGAATATGTTTCACTATGTATATTTTCAATACATATCTGAATACCATACAATAACCTTATTTCTGGAACCTCGAATTCACTATAAAAATTTTCTACTAAATTCTCATTTACAATTCCGTCGCTCCCTGCAAAAAATCCTAAAATATTTTCTAAAAAATATTTCTCATTATTATTTAATTTATTTTTCCAATCATCTATATCCTGACTATATTTAATTTCTTCTGGACGCCAAAAATTTGCAGATGCAGTTTTATATAACTGATATATATCATTATATTTTATGGGAAATAAAGTAAACCTATTTTCAGATTGTGTAATTGCTTCACGCGGCATTTGTATTTAAAATTAATAATATATTTTTTTTTTAACTTACTATACCACTCCCTCCACTATAACTTTTTCGGCGAAATTCCAGTCATCATCTTCCTGTGTTTTTACATTAGCAGGCTTTTTTATATAATAAATTAACAAATGAAATATAATCTTTAATAAATTCTGTTTGTTCCAATGTATTTAATATTCTTACATAATCTTCATATGAAATACTGTTATAAAAAACTTTTGACATGTCCCCCATTCCAGATGTATAATATATTGGGGATTTAGTATTTACTTTATTGGGGACAATTTGAAATCTTTTATATTGAAAATATTCGTCTATTAATCCAAATACATTTTTTATATCTGAAATGTTAGGTCCATAAAAAATCTCTTTAATAATTGTAGTATCATTATAAATTGGAGATAAATCAATACTATCCACATGTTTTTTTCTGTACTTTACTACAAGTTCTAAATATTTGTCTAATAAATAAGGTGGGAAAAAATGAGACTTACTTGCAATATTACACAATTGTATTGATTTAATATTATTTACAGAAAACACATCTGTTTTTGTATCGGTTGTTAATCTACTTGAAATAATTACTTTATTGAAATAATTAATATATACCCTGTCACTAGGATCATAGATAGTAGTATTATGTGATACTTGTAATTTATTGATATTATTAATAATCTCTTTTAGAAAATCTATATCATCACGATAATAAAAATAAATATTCATGTCCTGATTCATTAAGTATAAATCAGCTGATTTATATTCTAAATTATATTTTATATAATGTAAAATATTAAATGTTTCATCCGCTGATATTTCGCATTTTGTATTTTTTTTCGTATAATATAAAACATTATTATGATAACTTATATTACCATATAGATTTTTTATAATTTTATCTTCGTCAATACAACGATTTAACTTTGCAGAAAAATTGAACATATTACTTTCATAATTTTTACATTCCATATTGTTAGAAATACAATCAATATATGGAAATTTTTTTATTGTTAAATGTTTTAAGTTGGAACAAGATTTTATACACGGAACACATAAAGTAATATTATTCTTATCACTTAACGTAACTGTTTTAAGAGAAGAAACAATTGTATCACTATCAAATTCATTTGATTCTTCTTCTGTACCACTATCACTATCACTATCACTATCACTACCACTACCAGTCCTTTCTTCTGTCATCGTTCCAGTAGAAAAATTCAATGGTTTGTTATCCCTGGTAATAAATTCTGAATCACAATCTAAAAATAAGTTAAGATAATGTGTATATATTTTATTATTAATATCCATCAAATTTTTAATTGCAATATTTCGTTGTTTTATTAAATTAGTATCAAGAAACTTATCAGTTTTTAAATAATCATATTTTACATCATCATCTATAATGTCTTGAAATTTTGATATAATTTTTCTAATATGATTTAATGTATCAGATATTTGATTGACTTTAGATTCATCATTATAAGGTGAATAATTTAATAACATTAAATATAATATATATATTATTATACATATATTTACGCATTATGCACAATTACTCCATTAGCAATAAAGTTGTGTTTATTAGGAATATTCAAATCATACACAATTTCTGTTCCTATATATTTGATAGTATTTAATTTATATATTTGTGTAAAATGATATTTTTTATTAATAAAATGATAATGTTTAATAAATTGTTCTTTATCAAAAAGATCTAAATTAGTATCATTAAAATAAATAATTTTGTCAGTCTCATTTATATTTTTTATTTTTTTCGGTACAATATTCCCCCCGCCGCAGTTATAAGTAAAAAGTTTATGTTCATTGGTTATTTTAATTTTAACTGGATTTATAGATGGGCAGGCATACAAAGAGAAAGATACTTCATAAATTTCTTTCTTATCTTTATTTATTAAAGTTGCTTCTATATAATCCGGATTAACTTTATAAGATGTATCAATAAATGTTAATACTTTTTTATTATGACATTCATCTAACCTAATCTTACCTTGTTTTGTTAAGATTAGTGTATCACCACTTAAACCAGTATCATTATTATTAATATCTTTTTGAAAAAACATGTTTTACTATTTATTAAAATTTATTAATTGTTAAATAATAAATTTCAATTTTAAATTATATAATTAACCAGAGCACATAGAACACGCCTCTTTATTTTCCATAGAACATATCATTTTTGCATCATTTATATTTTCTATCCATTTATTCACTTTATCTGATGTTGTTATAGATTTTGTAGTAAATTGTTCAGTTTTTGATGCGGGTTTTGTTCTTAAATAATACATACCAGTTTTTAAACCTGCTTCCCATCCAGCAACATGTGCTCTTCCTATTTTACTGGGTGTGGGTTTATCAAAAAATAAGTTTAAACTTTGTGAATGATCTATAAATGGTCCCCTATCTGCAGATAAATTTATAAGAGAACGTTGTTTAATTTCCCAAACAGTTTTATATAATTCTTTTAACTCTTGGGGGAGTTCGTCAATATGTTGAACACTTCCTTGTTCTTGAATAATTTTATCAATAATATTATTAATTGTCTCTCTTGATAGTTTTAGTTTGTGTAAATCGGCAATAAGATATTTATTAATAATAGGAAAGGTACCAGATAATGTTTGTCTTGTATATATATTGGATGTTATAGGTTCAAAAGATTCAATATTTCCCAATATTTGAGATGTTGATGCAGTAGGGGGTAACCCAGTTAACATACTATTTCTTATTCCATATTTAATAACATCTTTCTCAAGTTGTCCCCAATCTAATTTTAAATCAGAAGTTTTTAATCCCCAATGACTATACTGAAATTTACCCCGACTTAAAGGAGAATCTTTAAATGTTTGATAAGGGCCATATTTTTTTGCTAATTCTATACTCTCGGCTACCGCGTAGTAATATATAGTTTCAAAAATATCCTTATTAACTTGTTTTGCTGCATCTGACTCAAAAGGTATTTTCATCAACATAAATAAATCATATAAACCCTGAACCCCTATAATTATCGGTCTATTTTTTTTATTACTTAGTTCTGTTTCTGGAACAGGATAAAAATTAATATCTATAATTTTATTTAAATTTTTCACCAATACTCGTGTATTATTACCTAACCTTTTATAATTAATAACACCATTCTTATCAACATAAGATGGTAGTGATAATGTCGCTATATTACAATTATGAACTACTATTCCATTAGCAATAAAGTTATGTGCAATAGGAACATTTAAATCATATACTTTTTCTTTACCTTTATACTCTATAGAGTCTATTTTATACGTCATTTCAAAATGATATTTATTATTAATATAGTGATACTGTTTAATAAATTCATTTTTATCGAAAAGATGCAGATCTTTATCATTAAAATAAATTAAATGGTCATCCATACATATGTCTTTTAATTCTTTCCATTCGAAAATATCTCTATACTTATATACTAAAAATTTATGATCTAATGTTGCTTTAATTTTAACACCATTACCAGAAAAAGAAGGATGAGGATTAACTATTGAAACCTCATACACATCTTTTTCACCATTATCTATTAATTTCGCTTTTATATAATTAGGTTTAATATTATTAGATGTATCTGTCTCCAAATAAGTTAATACTTCTTTATTATGACATTCATCTAATCGAATTCTTCCTTGTTTTGTTAAAATCATTGTATCACCAGTTAAACACGTTCCATATTCTTTATGGTCAGAATATAAACAAACTTCTGCACATAAATTACTTGACTTAATTACACCAAGATTACTTTGATTATTCTTATTATTTACATGGTCTTTATATACCATATATGGAATACCAGTCTCTATTTGGGATTCTATAATTTTTTCAAATAAATCTAAAGCTTTTATTTTTTCTTTATATACCCCCTTCTCTACATACCTATTGTAATTCTCTTCAAATTCTTCACCATAACTATTAGTTAAATCCTTACATTCATTAGGACACATTAAATACCAATAATCATTATTTTTTACCTTTTTCATAAAAAGGTCATTAACGAACATTGATAAAAATAAATCTCTTGTTCTTAATTCTTCTGAACCAGTATTCTTTTTCAATTCAAGAAAATCTAAAATATCAGCATGCCATGGTTCTAAATATATAGCAGCAGAACCTTTTCTTCTACCACTATTATGAACTAATCCCAAATCAGTTAAATAATTGTGATTATCTTGAATATTTAAGTCATACACAGAACCAGTATATTGAATTTTATTAATATGAGTTATATCAGTCCAATATATAGGATCTTCAATACTAGTGATAATATTCAAACTATACATGAATTTATTAAATACTCTTTCTACTGACACTTTTGTAACATAATCTAATCTTAATAATAAATATTTTATTTGATAAACTAAGTCAGTATATGTTGTAAAAAATACAAAATCATCCCGTGTATTAAAGAATCCAATACCAGATAATATAGATTTTATAATATCATTTGATAAATTTAATATATATCCTGGTATTTTATTAATTGATGGAAAGCCTAAAATAGTATTATCAAATGTTATACAAATAATAGTATTACCACTTATATTATCCCGACTTGTTTTATACTCAATACAATTTTCAATAAAAAAATCAGTAATAAAGTTATATTCATTACTATATTCATTAATATAAATATTGTATAGATTATTATCTAATAATTGACCATAATTTATTATAATACCATACATTTTATAATATTTTAATGAATTTATATCAGATGTTATTATATCACATGATTGTAGTTTAGGAAATCCTATATAATCACCTACTTCTATTTCATTTGCTTTTATAAAACGAGGTGTTTTACTATAATCATCTTTTTTTATAATATAAAGATTATGTTCTTTTGTTAACTTTATCGGGGATACTGTTCCTGTATGTGTCATCTCTAATATTTCTTTTTCTTCTATATCATTGCTAATAACTTCATTCACTTTTTTAAATGTACCATCAATTGTTATTACTTTATCATTAATTGTGATATACTGTATTTGTTTGGGTCCAGAATCAGTATAAACAATAGTTTCTGGTGAAAAACATTGATTAACATATCTCATAGTTTCATTATATACTTTTAACATCGGTATTAATCCGTCACTATACCCATTCGTTCCTTTAATATAAGAACCTTTTGACCGAACATTTGTTGTGTGAACTCCTATCCCTCCAGCATATTTACTAATTTTAGCACAGTCACTTATTGTTTTATATATGCCATCAATTGAGTCTTCTGTCCCTATTAAAAAACAACTACTTAATTGTTGTCTTTTTGTTCCAGTGTTAAATAATGTTGGACTAGCATGAATGAATTGTAATGTGCTCAATAAATGATATGTTTCTATAGCAGAATCTATATCATCTATATGAATTCCTAAAGATACTCTCATCCACATGTGTTGTGGTCTTTCTACAAGCCTACCACGTATTTTAAATAAATAACTCTTTTCTAATGTTTTTATTCCAAAATAATCAAATAAATAATCCCTATTATAATTAATTTCTTTTTCAATTAAATCTTTATGAATCTGAATATAATCAAAAAGCTGTTTTGATATTATTGAATCATTTAAATACAACTCTTCCATTGTTTCATAAAATGAACTATTTGTATTTTTATGTATATTACTTGCAATAATATTACTTGCAACTAAACTATATTCATATTCCCTAACAGACATTGAAATTGCTATTTCAGATGTAATTGTATCTATTTCACTTGTAGTTATACCATCAATTATTCTAGCAATAACTTTTTGAGCTAATTCAAATGCATCTACATTCTTTAATTTATTAACTGAACAAATCTTTTTTATCCTTTTTTCAACTTTTATAGATTGAGCATTTTCATATCTTCCATTTCTTTTTAAAACTTTCATTACTAATAATATTATAAAATTTATTATTAAATTTTATTTATCCAATCCCTGCTTCGCTAATTTATCTGCCATATCATTACCATACCATATAAAATACTCTTCACTCTCTTTATTAGTAGGTTCCTTCATATGTGAGCGAACATGTTTAAATGAAATAGTGTAATTAGTTTCTCTTATTTTATATAATATAAGTTTTATTATGTCTTGATTTTTAACTGCCTTATTTAAAGAATTCTTCCACCCATTCTTCTCCCATTTATGACACCATTTAGTTATACAATTTATAGAATACATTGAATCAGAATATATTAAAACAGAACCTATGTCTTGTATATTATCTATTAATAATAATGCCTGATATATTGCAAGTAGTTCACATTTTTGGTTTGTTGGTGGAATATTTTTATCTATACATAAATATGTATAATTTTCGGAACATTTAATGTCATTACACCCAGGAATATAAACTCCTATACCTCCAATAGCATCTGTTTTACCATTCCTATTTATACTTCCATCAGTAAATATGACTTTTTGTGAATTCATTTTGATTTTTGTTTTTCAAATAAAAAAAAATCAATTTTTTTAAAAATAAATCAAAATGGATTATACAACTACAGAAACGAGAAAAACTTTCACTGAAAGACTTTTAAAATTACTAACCCCTATAATGTATACAACATTTTATGATTTATGGAAAAGTATAGAAAATAACCCAAATTTTACTCATGGGACACTGTATACTCATTTTAGTGATGAATTAGATGGTATTAAATGGTGGAATAAATTAAAAATACATGATGAATACAATAAAGTTCTAAATCAAATCTCAAAAGAAAGTAATACTACCTCTTCTAAAAAAGTATTTGATAGGATGTTAGAAATTATAATGAAAGTAGAAACCCAAATTCTACAAAGTATATGTATGAAGTTTTCATCTACAAAAAAAATGGAAATTAAGATACCAACATCAGAAGAATTTATTCATAGATGTTATATAAATGCTGCAGAAGAATTTAAAGTATTTAATTATTTATTTGATGACAGAGAAGACGACAATGAAATGTATGACAAAAAAAATAAACAAATTAAAAAATGTTATAATGTAATTAATACATGTATAAAAAATACATTAACTGATATTTTTCCTATATATGATATTATAGAATATTATGATAATTTAATAGATGAAAGTGAAGATGGTGGTGGAGGTGAAGATGAAATACAAGACTGCAATGATAAAGACATTGAAGAAGACAAAATAGATGACGAAATTGAAGATGACTCATCTTATATTGATGCTAATTTAGACATAGAAAACAAAAATATACAAGAACAAGAAAATGATATATTCAAGTATAATATTCCGGATGAACCTGAACCACCCATTAATATAAATATCCCATCAACATCTGAACATAAAAACATTGAAATTTCACCAACTATTAATAATAATCAATACTATGGTGATGGTGATCCATTTTTTTCTGATTCAGAATAAATACGTTATATATTGAATAAAAAAATAATTGAAAGAATTATAATAATGACCGAGAATAAAAAAGTAATTGATTTCTTGGATGAAGATCCAAGAATTGATGATCAACGATACTACTTATTATCATATTATATACCACCTGATTTACCGGAAAAAACAAGAATTCTTATCAAATTTAGAGGGGCTTATAAAAGTACAACAAAAGCACGAGAAAGAATTAAATATTTGCAAGAATTTGATGAAAATAATTATTTCCATATTTTTACAGGAGAAGTTGGGAAATGGTCAAATTTATTACCAAAAGAACAAATTGATAAATTAATCAATGATGGGGAAATTGATACATTTTATCAAAACGAAGAATTAAATGAATTCATGAAACAACATAAGAAAGCAAAAGATGATGCGAGAAAGTATTTGGATTTTATTAAGGATGAAGCTAAAGGCAATAATATAGAAGCTACAGCAGATAATTTAAAAATGTATAAATTAAAATTAGTAGAAGTTAAAAATGAAATCTCTTTGGTAAAAAATAGATTAATTGATTTAGAAAAAGAACAATTAAGAGTAGAGACAAATATACAAAAATTTAGTAAAGATATATCTTTACCTGAAACAGATAATGAAATTAAAGAATATTATAAAAAACTAGAACTCTAATTCGTTAAAAAATATATTTTAAATTGCTATTAATATTTAACCTATTAAATGTTTTTTAATGAATTAGAAAGAAAGAGAGATTTGTTAATTAATACAATAGATTTCAATAAAGAAAATTTTGGTTTAGAATTTATACAATTATTTAATGATTTCAATTTTGAAGAAGCAAAAGGATGTGTATATTTAGGTAGAAATTGTAATGTAGGGACATTAATTAAAGTTTTACCAATAGATAAAGAATATCCATGTATTGCAAATAATGAATTATTATTATTAAAAAAATTCCATGACGAAGTTCTTTTAACAAATATGTCGCCATGCCTTCCATATTATTATATTGGATATAATGATGTTTCTATTAATAAAACATGTTTTTCATCCATACCATTTGATGAGTTGTTCGAACATCTTAATATTAAAAAAGTTTGTAATGTTATATTTTGCGAATATATAAATAAAAGAGATATGTATTTCTGGTATCAATGTCAAGAAAAGCAAGTTGATTTAGATACATGGAAAAGTATTATATTTCAAGTGTTATATACATTATCAATTTTACAAGATTTATACAAATTTTACCATTCAGATTTATCTATAACAAATATTTTAGTTCAAGAGAATAATGAAAATACATTTTATAAGTTTATTTTTAATAATACAGAATATTTTATTAAGTCAAATATAATTATTAAATTATGGGATTTCGAATTAAGCACATTGTTTAATGGAGAAATAGTTAATGATTTTATTATTGATAATGAGACAAATTATTATAATGAATATAATGATGTACATTTTTTCTTTATGCATTTATTAACTTTTGATTTACCCATAGAAGTAATAGAATTTTTACATGATATTTATCCAGAAGAATTATTTTATAGTCACAGCGATGAAACAGAAGATGAAAACCCTTATATAGATAATCATACAGAACAATTGAAAAAAGGTGTTGCAGAAAAATTCAATTTGCCAAATATATGTAAAATATTATCACATCCTTTTTTTAACTCATTAACATTTAAAAAATCATTTACAAAAATTTTTAAAAATAAATAATTATAAATGAGTTCAGAAAAACAAAATGATTTCCCTTATACATTATTAGAAGATATATATAATGGTAATGGTAATGGTAATAGCGAAATAAATAATCAAGACGAATATGTAAATTTAGAAAAAAATAATGTATTAGAGAATGATCATCAGACAGAAGCAAATAATAAAACTACGTCAATATATACAATTAAGTTAAAACAGATATTATTGCTTTTATTTATAATTTATACAACATTAACACCACAAATAACTACTATTTTAGCTAAATTAAATTTTTTTACTAATAATAAATGGATAATAATATTATTACAAACATTATTGATAGTTTTTTTATATACAATAATTAGTTTAATTTTAAAAATATGATAGGATATATCCAGTTAGCATTAAAAAATGAAAATACAGATAAATATTTAATACATAATCCAATAATAAATAATTTCTTATCAGTTTACTATCAATTTGTTAATTTTGCAACTAATACAATGGATATATTTTCTTCCACAAATATAGGATTCGGTAAAACATTAGAATTTCACATTCCCAGAGCAGGAGATTTTTTATCTAAAACATTTTTTGAATTTGAATTACCAGCATTACAAATCACATCTGGAACATATGCTGCTTGGACTAATAATATTGGTCATGCAATAATAGATTCAGCTACGCTTTACATAAACAATGAAGTTATAGATAAACATCTTGGATTATATTTAGAAATCTGGCATGAATTAACAGAAAAAAGAGAAAATATCAATTTCTTATTAGGTAAATTTGACTCTACTGTATTAGTTAAGAAAAATGGATTATATCCAAATAAATTTTCTGTTGCTTTAAAGTTTTGGTTTAATGTATCAACTAATTCAGCATTACCTATATTTTTAATGTCTAAATCCCCTATACGAATTGATATAAAATTAAGACAGTTTGAGGAATTAGTAATATATGATGGGAATACACCACCAAATAAGGTAGAATTATCTTCCGCAAAACTCATTGTAGACTATATTATTATTGATAAAGATAGAGAATTAAGAAATAACCTAATAAATCATTATTCAAAAAATATAATTATGGAGCAAGTACAATATATACCAAAACAAACTATTAGTTCTTTACATGTAAAAACCAAATTAACGTTTAATTTACCAATTAAAGAAATTATATGGGTATTTGTTGATATACATAGCGAAAATAATAATGATTGGTTTAACTATTCTAGAAGAAATACTATAGTAGATACAGAAGTATTACCATTTTTAAAATGTGCAAAATTAACTGTTGAAAATATAGATAGAACAGACTGGTTAGATGAGTATAACTTTAGACTATTAAATACATATAAATATCACACTAATACAACAACAAAACACATATATTGTTTACCATTCTGTTCATTACCAGAAAATATTCAACCCAGTGGGTATATGAATTTTAGTTCAATAACTGATGCTATATTATGTAATGATATGGCTACAACAAATCAAAGTTCTTTATATGTTTTTGGTAAAAATATTAATTGGTATTCTATTAAAAATGGTCTGTTTAAAATGGAGTATATAACATAATAATACTTAAAATTGAAATATATATATTAAATATATTATTATTCTTAACATGTTAAGTGCAATCTGTTTTTTATTACTAGTTATATATTTCTTCCCTATTATTATAAAATTTTTAAAATTTGCATATATTTATTTGGATAACTATTTAGATAATTTATACTTGAATAATTGATAATATTCGTTTTTTTTTAATAAAAAAATAAATACTAATAATTATATAGTAAGTGATGAATTTTTTTTTCGACAGTATTGTTATTACATTATTATCATATGGTTTTTATCAATTAACTAGTATTAAAGAAGAACTCAAATACTACCACGTTGATAGAAAATGGTTAGAAGAACGAATTTTTAATTTAGAACAAAAATTAAGTAATACAAAAAATTATGACAGTGAAACAGAATCCTAATTGACTGAATGTCCATCCATTTTAATAATAAAAAATATATTAAATAAAAAATTTTTAATAGATACAAAATTTTTTATTTAATATTTTTTTTATTTTTTTAATTTGTGTAAAATATATACCCAAATTTTCTCTTGATTTGAGGGTCATTAATCGCCCTAATTAGATCATATGCATTTAAATTTTTATTATTCTTCACGAAACGATTTGCTCCATATTTCAACAATAACTTTGTTGTTTCAAAGTCGTGCGACATGATAGTCCAGTGTAAAGCTGGTAATCCATCTTTTGCAATACCATTTATTGCTATTTTGGAAAATTTATTAATATCATTTTTGTTAAAAATTCTCCCATTCTTTATTTGAAATTGTAGATAATTTGGACAATTATACAAGTTTCTTGACATAGAAGTAAAAAATCTAGTTGCGAAGAACATTTTATTATTTATGAGTTCAGTGTTTTTTTTTCAATTTTTTTTCGCATTGACACGCGGCACCTAAACATTGCAACAAAAATAAATATTTATTTTTTTTAAAATGTATTATTATAATGTCAAAACAAAGCAAAGTAAATCTAGTAGCTGGTAAAGTTGTTTCCCCAATTGTTTCTGGAAGATCAGAAAGTTTAAGTGGAACAACTTTTACTTTAAGTCCAAGTGTAGGAACTTCACTTATTACTACAACAGGTTCAGCAACTGGAACACTTGCGGCTGGTGTTGGTGATAATCAAGAGAAACATGTTATTATGGTAGTAAATGGTGGAAATTTAGTATTAACAGTTGCTACTATGGCCAATGGCAGTTCTAAAACATTAACCTTTAGTGCAGTTGGTCAATATGCACGTCTTAAATGGGTTAGAGCCACACAACAATGGTATTTAATTGGTAATAGTGCTGCTCTTGCTTAAAATTATTATTTAAAAGAAAAATATATTCTAATAATAAAAAAAAATGTTGAAATTATTAGAATATATTAATAGTTTATCTAAGGATGAACATAATTATAATAGTATTTATAATATATTTACATCTGATAAATTTAACTTAAGTATTAAGGACAATGGAGACTTATATATGTTATATTTTAATAAAGAATCAGATTTAACATCTACTATTATTAGAGAGTGTAATGGTATTATATTAGAGAAAGAGACAAATAAATTAGTTCATTATTGTTTTTCTAAAACATATAATACAACAGATGATAAATATGGAGCTATAGATGAAGTTAAAGACTTTAAGGTAGGAAAATTTATTGATGGATGTTTAATTAAAGTATATTGGTATAATGACAAATGGAATTATGGGACATCAAGAACATTTGATGCAAAAAATGTATATTGTGGAGAAATCACATATTATGATATGTTTAAAGAATGTTGGGACGACACGGAGTCTTTGAATAAAGAACATTGTTATACATTTATTATGCAGCACCCATGTTTTGATTCGGTTTATCAAAACAATGATAAAAGAGTTTATCTAGTAAGTGAATACAATGTGATAAAACAAAGATACGTCAAACAAGATATAATCGAACAAGATAATTCATTTGTATCTTTAAAAGAATTTGATACTGTTACAGATAATTATATTATTTATTTGGAAAATGGGGAGAAAATAAAGGTATTATCTAAAGAATTTTTGTTCAAGTTAAAAGCAAAAGAAGTCAATGTATGTAATTTTTATTTAGATAATTTTAATGATAATGAAATTATAGATAAGCTGAATAAACTGTTTCCAGAGTATAAAGATATATTTATAGAAATTGATCGTTCATTTAATAGATTAAAGAAGATTATTCATAATGCATATGTAAATATTTATATTAAAAAGAATAAAGAGTTTTATATCAAAAAAGATTTAAAACGAACATTAGTACAATTACATGGAATACATAAAAGTACAAAAAAATATATATGTCTTGAGACAGTACATTATCATCTACTTACGCTAAATAAATTTCTATTGCAAAAATTTTTAAAACTGGTATAAGTGAGTTTTAATAGTAATAGTAATATTCTTAACAAAAAATTATTAAAAAAAATAGATATCTACATTTATTTTTTAATAATTTTAAACTGCCTAACATTAACCTTATCATTAAAATCATTTTGTTCTTTATTCCATAAAGAGTGATGACATAATTTAAATGATGATTGTGGTCTATGTGTTGCTCTATAATGGAATACTGTATCTCTAATATCATTACTATTACAACTATTATCAATTACTAGACAACCATTATTTTCTGTAACTTGGTCAAATGCAGCTTCAAAAGTAGCATAATCCCCAAATTGTCCAGCATAATTTTCAAATATTTTTTTTTTATCTGTCCTAGTATTAAATCTAGATAAAAATATATAATCTATATTACTCCTAAAATCTGCTGGTAACCCCATAGAATACTGGACTGCTATTAATAATGTTAAATTAATATGTCGTCCATTAAAAAAAATAAATTTCATTGATGGGTCCTTTGCCCATTTTCCCTTTTCCTGTAATACATCATCTAATATGAGGAATGCATTAATCAATTTCCATTGTTCTTTAGAAGCTTTTTTTTGTCTATCAACTAATGCTTTGACTTTATCTTCTCTATACTCGTCATATATTAATTTCGGGGGGATGATAGAAGAAAAATCTTTAGTTATATTATCTGTTGATGACATAACATATCCCAAACTTAGTTTATTTTTTAAATTATACAGTAAATCTCTCATTAATGTGGTTTTTCCAGTTTTTCGTTTTCCTAAAAATACACATATACTTCCAGGTTTAACATTATTGATATTAAATTGTTCTAATGATATAGTTTTTGTCTCATTCATAGACTTTATTTTTAATAAAAAAATTGAAAAATTTTTTAATAATAAAAGACTAATATAATGGTTGGAATTAATAACCCTAACACAGAGAGACCTACATTTACAATGCTTGGAGAACAACAAAGACAAGATTTTAGTCAAATGTTTATAGGACAACATAGATCATTTATTCAGAGACGTCGTAATAATAATTATTATCCATATAATATAGATAATAATTATGAGATAAGAAATAATATAGGGGGTAAAGAAAGAGATATAATATATGAATATAATATAAAACCCATAACTCATTTAATAAAACAAGGGTCAATATTAAAACGGAGGGAGATAATAACAACATTAATATATAAATTTATAATGCTACATAAACAGAATACAGAGTTATATATTATATATGAACAAATATTAAATATTATTGAGGATTATAATAATGATATTATATTACGATAATTCATATTAATGTAAAATAAATATATTTTTTATTTTACATTAATGTAATAGTATGTCTATAATAGATTATACACTTTCTATACAAAGTATAAATATATTTATTTACTGTTGGATTTTTTTATTTTGTTGGTTTTTTATTTCAACATTTAATATTACTATAGCTAGTGTATTTGGTTTTTTAATCGGTATATTATTGATTTATTATATAAATGAACTTAATAATAATTCAATTAATAATTTGAATATTATACTAAAATATAAATTAAATAACTTATTCGATAGTATTAATAACACTATAGATAATAAAAAGATAAAAATACCAAATTATTTATATTTAGATCCAAATTTAATTAATCTATTGGATTTAATTAAAGACTTTAGTGTATATAATAAAAAAACATATGTTGAGATAGTTCAATGTATTAACAATATATTATATATTAGATATATATCATCTAATAATACATTACACAATATAAAGTTCTTATTTGATATAGCTCAAAATAATACTTATACTTGTTTAAATTATATGGAATCATTTATTATGAATTTACCAAATGAAAAAACTTATATAAAAAAACACAATATAACAAAAAACAAATTACAATTACTATTAAAGAGAAATCTTGATATAATAAAGAAAAATCTTGAGGAATATAATAAACGTACTGGTATTAATATTAATACACGTTTTATTACTAATTATGATTTCGTTAAACCAAATGATACTACGAAAAACTTAATAGGAACATTTAATGTATATTAATCTTTTTTTTCAAAAGGGTTATATTTACATTTATTAAGTAATTCATTCAATTGATAGAATTGATTTGATATATCTTTTATTTCTTGTTCGCATTTATCTTTTTCATATTGACATAATTCTTTATCAAATCCTAAATTATTACATATTTTTAAATTATTACTACATTGTATTTTTCTTTCTTTTATAGGTATATTATTATATGGGATACTAAGTGGAACTAATATATCTGTATAATTAACTTGAGCAAAATTCCTTGGATCATTAGATAAATCTATATATGATACTATACCTTTTATTTTTTCTCTAAATGATATTAAACCCTCAGATGTAAATTCTCCGTTGTTTGTTGAAATGAATTGTTGTATAAAAGAATTATTATTTATTGTAAATCTTTTTTCCGGATTTTGAATAAGTAAATTAATTAGTTTAACAAATTCCATATAGTCATCTGTGATTGGTGTAGCCGTCATTAATACTAATTTAAGTGAATTTACACCCGATACCTTATATGAATTAAATATCTTATTTTCTATTAATTTAATATTATGTTGTTCTTGAACTTTAAGGTCTTTTATATATAATTTATGTGCCTCATCTATAATAATCAATGTTTTATTGAAAATATCTTTTTCACCTTTTTTTTCTACAAATAAATTATAATTGGCACCACGTTCTGAACATATATTACTAAATTGTTTATAAGAATATACTTTGAAAGGTAGAGTAGGAACAAGGTTTATACCTTTTTGTAAATCATTTTTAAGTGTTGTTCTAGTTACCCAAATAACATCATACCCTAAAGATTGAAATTTTTGAACTAAAAGTAATCCACTAATTGTTTTACCTGCACCGACCGAATGATATAAAAAAAGACCATTTGGATTTGTCGGATTAAAATAATGTTTAATAAAACTTTGTGTTGGATTTTCTTTAAATTTTTGTTGTGAAAGTGTACTATTATCATTACATTTATCTACTAATGTAGGTTTCGTCCAAGAAAACTCATTATATAATGTATGTATTTGTTTAATAAATGAATCTATAGGTAAATTAAAGTTCATAGAATTAATATTATTATATAACATTAATAAAATATTTACACAAATTAGTTTTTTCTTTTTTTATTACTAAGAAGTAATGACAACTCCAGAAATAAAAAAAGAATTGGACAATTTTTGGATAGATGAACCAAGTATTCTATTTAGAATGGATAGACTCATAGAGTTTTTTCCAACTAGAGATCAAACAGTTAACGAAAGACTTAATGCATTAACGCGATTAGGTATTTACGTATCTACAATATTAGTTATGTATAATCATAATTGGAAGTTTGTATTAATATCTTTTATTACACTTTTTATTACATATTTTATTTATATAAGTTCATCTGATACAATAAAAACTAAAGAAGATTTAGATGTACATCCATTATTAGACAAACCAGATTTAGAAAATGGTGATGGTGATTTTACATTACCAACTAAGAAAAACCCATATATGAATAGATTATTATTTGATGATCCACAAAAACCACCAGCACCAAATTATTCATTAGAGGATACCCCAACTAATAATAAAATAAAAGATTCAATGGAAGAAGATTATATGTATAATATATTACCGGATAAAGGAGACTTTTTTAATAATAAGAATGGAAGTAGAGAATTTATAACACAACCTTGTACAAAATTCCCAGATGATAGAGAAACTTTTACTAATTGGTGTTTCAAAAATACTTCATCTTGTAAATTAGCATCAATTGATTGTACTTTATTTGAAGATCTTAAGAATCAACCACATGGATTAAATTATCAACAAAATGTTCTATAGAAAATATTGATTTATCAATATTTTTTAAATGTATATGGGCTTTTTTTATCAAATTCGTATTAGATAATATATCAATTATTATTTTATTTATATTAAAAAAAGATAAATTATCATCATAATATAATGGGTAATCTGGACCAAGTAATTCAACAATCGAACTACATCTATTTATAATCATTGGTGTACATCTAATTATACACTCTATAACCGTATTAACCGCAGATGGTTCAATTAAATTTAAGAATACTATATTTTCTGTTAATACTTCATCATATTTATTATTTGATAATTTATCTAAAACAATAACCGAATTAATAAGTTTATTATAATCTTTTAGAAAAAAATTAAACCAAGTATTAGTTGTACTCCCACAGGATATCATTTTTCCTTGTTCATTATCATTTTTTTTGTCATATGCTAAAATTTTCTGAGGTGGAAAATAATTATTAGAATATTTATTTTTTATAATTACTTTCTTTATACTTTTTTTTATGGTGGGTTTCATTAACTCTTTAAATTTAATACATGGGGGTATCTCTAATTTATAGAATAAATAGTTATTTCTTAACCAATCCCCTATATGTAATAATTGTATATTAGGATTGTTTTTAAACTTATCAAATGAAAATTTCCCTACATCTAATTCTGTCGGGTGAATTAATGAATATACTGGGACTTTTTTATTAATGAAATGTAATGCTCCTTCTATTTTATATTTTAAAGTTTCAGATAATGTTATAAGTCCTTTACAATACTCTAAACTTTTTATAAAATCTTGATTCTTAAATAAATTAACATTATTATATTCACTAAAAGATGTATCGAATGTGTGATGTATAATACCATACCATTCTTTTGTATATGGTATCAATTTAAGATATTTATTAATCTTATAATCCCAATGAAAAGTTCTATCTAGATAAATGTCTAATATCGGTTTATTTATATTGTGTAGTTTTATCAAATTTTTATATACATAACTCCACCCAGATCTATGCACTTCAGATAAATCTTCTTGATTTATATAACTTAAATTAAAATACCCCAGACTATTAGACACAAGAGGTTGGTAATAATTATTCTTGTTAATGTCATTAATAATCCATTTCCATTCTTTTATATAGTCTGTCGTTCTATTTTTTAATTTTTCTATAATACCATATTTATATATAGAGTTTGTATTATTAGTTAATCTATAACTAATAATTGATGGTATTAATTCTTGAGGACAATTGTTACTAATTTCTTTCTTAATAAGATGTAATTTTTTATCTATAATACTTGTATTATTTAATTTAATAAAATGTATATACGGAAATTGATAACTTAGTAATTTTCTTTTTATGTATCTAAAATTCGTTTTTATATTTCTGGAGTCTTTTAATAATTCATTTATTTTACTAATAATACATTCTTCTAGGTCACTTGTGTATTTACTATAATCTATATCATATACTAGATTTTTTATCTTCCTAGATACATTATATGGTATAAATGGTACTTCATTGTATAAACTATATAAACATCCATGATATCGCATAGATATTATAATATCACATTGTGCAATTATTTTTGATCTATCCATTTTTAAATCTGGTAAGATAATAGGAATATATTTACATAATTCTTTATAAATAATTAGATCATCCTGATATATCTCTGAACATTGTTGAAATGGTATAAACATTTTATCATAATTTTCAAATGATTTACACATTTTAATAATATTCTGTAATAGTATATCATTATTAGCATATTTTGATAATAAAATTAACCCAATAGTTGGTTTTTTTAATTTATTGGGAGACAACGACGGATTTAATAACTCATTGTTAAATGTAAATATAGATGTGTCAGGTATATAATATATATTACTTATTTTATCTGTTGGATAGCAATTTATTAATAAATTATAATCAATACTATTTCTAACAAATATATAATCAAATATATCTAATTTATTAGTTGTTAAAATATCTGTATATGGTATTCCAACAGATAAAGCAATTGTTATAATACTTCTTTTTGTTTTTAATAAGTTATTAAATTTATCTACAAAGTAATCCTGTAATACATCTCCACCGCCTAAAATAGCAATATCACATTCTATATTATTTATATTATCAATATTGTTAAATTCTATTTTTGTTGGTTTTAAATTTAGTCTTTTTATTACATAATTAAAACACTTCTTATATTGTTCGTCACCATAGTTATCTTTATCATAATAACCGATAACTTGAATTTTCATAATTAACTTTATATATTATATAAAATATAAAATTGAAAATAAAACATATATTCATCATTTAATTTAATGAATAAAGAGAACTTAAAAATAACACAGGAAAAAAATACTAATGATATAGTAATAATTGATAATTATTTCCCCTGTGAAAATAATAAAAAAAGAAAAAGAAATTTATTTGATTCTGACGAATTTAATAATACATATCCAAATAAAAAAATAAAAACGGATTCAAAAGAAGAACTTTATCAAAATAACAAAATAGAAAAGGATTTAGTAATTGTTGATAATTATTTTCAAAAAAAATAATCAAAGAGTTCGGTTGAATAAAATAAAGAAAATAATCAAAAATATTAATAGTGTAAATATAAAAATCATTCTATCTTCCACTGTCAGTATCCTTGATATATTTTCAATTATATTTTCATCCCATTTTAAATATAATAGATCATCGATAATTCCAATAAATGAATTTGATAATATTCTACAAAACCTATAAAGATTTAATGGTTTTGGTTTATTATCATTTATTGCTTTTTCATTATCTTTTTTACTTAATTGTTCCGTTCTATTATTTGTAAATTCATCATCATTAGAATATCTAGTATATTGAATATCAGATTGTGCCAATATTTGATTTCTATTATCATATAATGGATTATCGGGAACATTTACTTTATTTATACCATAAATATCTATTAATTCAGTTGATGGAAAATCTCGTCTATGTATAGTAGAGTTATCATATTGTGCCGCTTGTTCATCTCTATATGATCTTAAATGTATTGGTTGTTTGTCTAATGGATCCATAAATGGGTTCATGGGATTATCACTTATGTATTGGATATTATTTTCTTCATCTAGTATATTAATAATATTGTTATCAATATCTTGGTCTCCTTCAAATTCATATCCACTCATAATAATAATAAATTGAATTAAAATATTAATATATTTTTTAATTCAATTTATTATTTTACAATGAAAACCTAAATAAAAACTTTTTTAAAAAATAATATTAATATCGGAATTATTTTAAGGGGTGTAATA